>ENA-OUQN01000267-OUQN01000267.1-human-gut-metagenome-genome-assembly--contig:-NODE-267-length-45882-cov-10.742619_pt1 | contig 45882 bp, 46 predicted proteins | sample MGYA00237950_ERZ548832 | MGnify/ENA primary metagenome ERZ548832 (study PRJEB26490, sample SAMN05194703) | human gut metagenome | biome: terrestrial biome; feature: human-associated habitat; material... | reverse complement strand
GATAATTCCTTACTGGCTGTAAGGGATATTAACCATAAATATATTGTAGTAGAAAAATAGTAATAAAAATAATGTTCATTTTATCTTAGCGAAGGGAAGGGTTTGTGGTATAATGAATAAACCGAGACGGTCTTCCAAGTTAAATGAACATTTGATGAAGGAGACGAAATATTATGAGTGAAAAAAGGAGAGATCATAGAGGACGTATATTACATAATAGAGAAATACAGTTATCGGATGGCAGATATCGATTTAAGTATGTCGATGAGATGGGAAAGGAGCGCTGCGTATATAGCTGGCGCTTAGACCATAACGATGCAACTCCGAAAGGAAAACGAAGCACATCATCACTACGGGAAATGGAAAAGAAAATCCAGGCAGATCATTTCGAGCAGCTTGCAACAAATGGCGGGAATATGACAGTGCTGGAACTGGTTGAAAAATATACATCAACCAAAACTGGTGTCAGACCTACTACAATTAGAAGGACCTTTCTTTCTGAAATCATCTTCTTTATCTATTTCGAAATAGAAATTTGTGCAATCGAAATAGGTGTGCGAAGTATCAAAATGATAGAGCTGATGAATCTGATGATTGTAGATTTCGATAATCTTTTCGTACTCGCAGCCAATATATTCGAGGCCGTCGTAAAGCTGGTTTAAGGAAAAATCATATGTTTCAAAAAGTTTTGGAATTACTTCGTCATATGTTTTGGATTTTGAGCATGGGTGAACAAGCCTTGCATAAACAAGAGATGACATCATATCGAAAACATTAAAACGAAAATCAGTAGCCGTCTGCATCAGGTCAATGTATTTCTTGACCGAAAGTTTATCGTTGATATTTTTAAGCGGAAAATAGCCAATCAATTTTTCAGGAGATTCATCTGATATTTGAAGAGCTTTCTTGGCATTCTTCGTTGTCTGAAAGTCCTGATTCAACTGATTAACTTCTTCCTTAAAATGAGATATGGGATCATCAATCCCCTTTGCTTGTAATTCGTGGACATATCCAATCGGCTTATAAGATTTGTGAGCAGTGTGACCACGTTCCGGGTCATAAAAACTTTCGTAAATCTGAAGATATAATCCTTTTTTGTTCTTTGTTTTTTTTAAGAAATATGCCATAAAAATGCACCCTCTTATAGTATAACACCATAGCACTATAAAATAAAAAATTTGTCAAGTTTTTTTGAATAAGAAAAAAGCCAGCATTTAAGCTGACTTGCAATAAAGCGATATAAAGATAACTCCAAAAAAATATAGTGCTAAATCCTAAAGACGGGAATAGTACAGTAAAGGAACAGAATAGTATATTTTTGATTTGTTCAAATTATTTTATACTAGAGTAAAATAAATAAGAAGGAGGTTTTTTGCAATGAGCAAAAACAGGATTTACCGTGTGGCATGTAGTGTATTGCTATGCGTATTGATGTTGGGGTCAATTTTAGTGCCAAGTAGTAGTGATAAGAGGAGTTCGGCAGCTTCGAGCAGTTTATTAAGTACGTATGGTTCTTTATTTGGAAGATCAGGAAACTGCGTATCATTAAGCCAGTTGCAGAATTCGAGTACATTGGCACACATTAAGTCACAGTACAACAGTATTACATTGGAGAATGAGATGAAACCAGACGCATTGTTGGGTTATTCTCCATCCTTGATTACAAGAGACTCCGCAAAGAATCTTGGATACTATGTATCCGGTTCCTTTACAGAATCCTATGTGCCAAAAATCAATTTTGACACGGTAGACAAAGTTTTGAAAATTTGCTATGAGAACGGAATTGGGGTTCGTGCTCATACACTTGTATGGCATAGCCAGACACCAGATTGGTTTTTCCGTGTAGGATATTCTACCAAATATGGTTATGTATCACAGGATCAGATGAACAAACGTATGGAGTACTACATTAAGACTGTTATGAACCACGTATACACAAGCAAGTATGGTAGTTGTGTATATGCTTGGGATGTAGTAAATGAGTATCTTCATGCAACAACATCCGGTTGGGAGAAGATTTATGGTGCGCGTACAACAAGACCAGCTTTTGTAAAACGTGCGTTCCAGTATGCATATGATTGTATCAAATACTTCGGTTTAACAAATAAAGTAAGTCTTTTCTATAACGACTTCAATACATACATGGAAGTAAATGATGTAATCACAATGATTAATTACATCAACTCAGATGGCAAGATTTGTAATGGTGTGGGTATGCAGTCTCACCTGTCAACATCATATCCAAGTGTGGCTTATTATACACAGGCAGTTCAGTCCTTTGTAAATGCAGGTTTTGAAGTACAGATTACCGAGTTGGATGCAACCAACAAAGGAGATCAGGATTTGGCAAATTATTTGTACAGTCTGATGAAGAATGTGATTAGTATTAAGAAAGCCGGAGGAAAGATTACAGGTCTTACTATTTGGGGACTAGCAGATGATGTAACCTGGATTAAAGGACAAAAACCATTGTTGTTCTCTACCATTGGAAATCCAAAAACTGCATATTGGTCTGTTCTTCAGGCGTATAAGGATTCGGGAGTGACTCAGGCAACTGTAACACCAAGCAGTTCAAGTTCTACTATCAGCAATGGCTGGTACTACATCAAGAATGTTAATGCACAAAAATATCTTCAGGTTAAGAATAATCAGGGAGGAAACAGCGTTAACGTTGAAATCGGAACCGGAACAGGTGTTCGGGGACAGAAATGGTATGTGACTAATACCAGTGATGGTTACTTCACATTGAAGAATGGTAATGGCTACATGTTGGATGTACAGTATGGTGCAAACAACGATGGCCAGAATATTCAGACATATTCTGCAAACAATGCAAATGCACAGAGATTCAAAGCAGTTAAGATTGGTAATTCCAATGCATATGGTATCGTTACAAAGATTTCCAGTGGTAAGAAAGCATTAGATGTATATAACTGGAGCAAATCCGATGGAGCAAATGTATGTCAGTGGTCATACTATGGAAATGCTAATCAGCAGTGGATTTTCGAAAAATGCTAAGATAGACCATAGAAAGAAGATCTTTATACAAAAAACCAATATATAGTGCAAAATGGCCGGGTGGACAAATGTTCATCCGGCCATTGCTCTTTTGGAGGTGGAGTCTTTGCTGATATCAAACATTTTCGAGAATTGACTTTCTCTCTTTTTAAAGCTATAATGTGGATAACGCGTTGATGAGACCAGTAGAAAGTGGAGTCTATCAGAGAGAAGCATATGTTGGTGTGAGTGCTTTTAGGGGAAACATTTGAAGACCAGCTCAGAGCGGCTTTAATACAGCCCGGTATGACACCGTTATCATCTTAATGAAGCCGGCAGATAGACTCGGTAACATCAACAAGGTTATCGAAAACAAGCTGGAGGTCATCTAAAAAATCCTGTTTGAAGCGGGTGATTTTGGAGGCGTCAGGGACTTTGGTAAAACCACAGAATTCACGGAGTGGTTTTGAGTAAGCGAGAAAAGTCAAGAGAAGCTGATCTGTAGGGATAGAGAAAATACGCTGGATGATCAAAGCCCACAGGAAAGCTTGCAAAGGGTATTTACGGGTTCTGCCCGTCGATGTATAGAAATGATTTCTGAAAGAAATCGGAATAAACTCATCAATATCGATATGAGTTTCTAATAGAGAAAGAAAAGCAGGTTTGTCATTATCAAATTTATCTTGGCAATCTGAAAAAATATCTGCCAAAGAAAGCTGTTTATGTGGTATCATAGGTATCAGAATAACTCCTTTCTTGGATGGTGGTTAATGTTTTTTTCAACTCTATTATACCATATCCGGTGAGGAGTTATTTGTTTTTAGGTAACAAAAAATGCCGTATTTATGCGGCTTGTGGCGTTTCGCAAACGCCTAATATATTAAATAAAAAAAGAGGTGTTAGATTAATGTTTACAGAAGAAGATATTAAAAATGTTATAGCTGCATATGAAGATAATGGGATTGTAACAAGGGCTGAATGCTCTAATTTAGATGCTAGACCATTTGCTAATGAATTATTTTATGAGTTGCGTAGTAGAGGGCATGAAGAAGCAGAGATTACAGAAGCACATTTGGGAAATTTTTTGGATTATTCTAGTGCTATATTTAATCCTCAAAGATTTACTCCAACAGAAGCAGATAATTATATGATTAAGTATGTTTTACATCCATAATAGTAATCTATATACACCAACCGTCAATGTTCGATGGTTGGTATTTTTTTGCAAAATTAGAATCCATATGGTTGGATTTAAAATTGATACAAAAAAAGATGACAAAAATGTGTAAGAAACCCTGACTATAATGGATGAGATACAAATCGTTATATCTAGAGAGACGATTCAAAAGAGCAGTCGGATGACGGTGGGCTGTTCTATGATTTATTGAAAATAAGGATGGTGAGGAGTTCTTGGCGTACTACGGAGAACGCAGGCTGATTCTCCGTGTTTCATTTGAAAAGTATCTGCTGCACCATCTAGAGTTGAGGAGGCGGGGATAATGGCAAAGGTAGAAAGAGGACAGACAAGGCGGGATTCCAAACGCATGGTTCTCAGACCGAGAGAAAGCGTAAGAGCAGATGAAAATATCAGTATAAATACTATTGATATACTGGAACTGGTTCGATACCAGGAAAAAGAACTGCCACTGGCTGCAGGTGCAGAAGAGGTGATATATTCGGCAACGCAGATGCTGTCAGCGGAAAGACGCAACAGAAACAGGTTTGGGAAACTGGCAGATATGCCGGTATACAGTATTCCTTATACACAGATAAAAAAGATAGCGGCATTAAAAAATTATATATGGGGATTGTAAGAAAATAAAAAATCGGATATAGTAAAGACAGTTATCAAATCTTAAACAGGTCACAGGTGTAGTTTGCCGGTTACTTTCCGACAGTAAATTTACCCCATCTGGGGCGTTTTTGTTATGGAAAATAGAAGAAGATGACGATACAGTATATATACGAACAATTTTCAAGATAATCATAATTTAAGGAGTGACAGGCATGGAGAATATTACGATACAAACTATAATTTCGATTGTTGCAGCATGTATATCTTTGATTGCTGTTATCGTATCTATATATTATAATCACAAAAATAATAAGCGGTATTTAAAAAGCTTAGAACCATTGCTATCATTTAAATTACTCGAATTGAAGAGTGAATTGTATTTAAGGATTACTAATTCAGGGAAAAGTGCTGCCAATGATATTACAATAGAAATTAGAAAAATTGAGAATAATGGTGATAGGAATGAGTTAAATCTTGATGCATTATTTGACAAGGAATTTGAGCTATATCCAGGTGAATCAACACAGGGGCGAATTGCTTTTTGGGGCGAGACAGTTTGTTCAAGTGCATTTCCTAAAATAGATATTAATGTCCAATATAAAAAAGGTGTTACAGGCAAGTTGGTGAATATGGAGAGAACAGTAATTTTTTTACCTTCATATGATAATAAGATATATGGGGATTTTAATATAGATTTGAGAGAACTTAATAAAAATATGAATGTTATGGCAAAGGCAAATTTACGAACTGCGAATTATTTGGACGGTTGTCAAGTAGCTCCGTTTGATGAGTTGAATATATTGGCACATAGGTCTTTACATGATGATATGCAATCACTAAAAGATGGAGAGAATGCATCAACAGTAATGGAACGCACAGATGTAATTAAAAATAGGATATAAAGGAGAATATATGTACGAATTATTGTCAAAGAGAATTAAAAATGCAGATGGAGAACCGGAAGTGTTTACATATAATAGTTTTCCACAAGCTTTTAGAAATCAGGTTTTTTATATTTTAGAAGATGTTTTAGATCCGTATTCAATATATGATGAAAATTTATGGGATATCTTTGAAACAAACTATTGCAGAGAAAAAGGTTTGAAAGGAATGAAGTATGATAAACAGCATACAGGGTATGGTAAATCGAGCATAGAAAGCTATTTTGTAAAATGCAATGATATTGATTTTTTGGATGCAATAGATTATTTCTTTTATTTGATTGATAAAAAACTACGTACTATAAAACCAGAGTACAAATATGATTATGATGCAGATGGAGTAATAAATGATGCGATTGCTGAGTTGAATTATCGATTTAAACAGCATAATTTGGGGTATGAGTTTGTTAATTCACAGATTATTACTATTGATAGCACTTTTTTACATAAAACAGCTGTAAAACCTGCTTTAAAATTATTGTTTGAAGAAGGCTTTGAAGGTGCAGAAGATGAGATAAGAAATGCTTATGAAAAAAGACGAAAAGGTGATAATAAAAATGCAATATTAGAGGCAGGGAAAGCTTTTGAAAGCACAATGAAAATCATCTGTGATAAACAGGGATATGTATATGATAAAAATAAGGATACAGCGCAGAAACTTATTGCAATTCTAGAAAAAAACGGTTTTTATCCGAGCTATATGAATGCACATTTGACAAGTATAAGAACAACATTGGAAACAGGATTACCTGTTGTGAGAAATAAAGTATCTGGACATGGACAAGGGAATCAGATTGTTACTATATCAGACGAATACACAGATTATGCATTACACTTGGCTGCAACTAATATTTTGTTTTTGGTACGATTATATAGGAATAAAAAACAAAACTCTTAGTAGTAAGAATTTTCATTTTACTACCAACTTTACTACTAACAGCCCACAACAACTTGCTCCAACTTGCCCTATTTTGCAAAAAGTGTAGTAAATAACAAGAAAAATATGATGCTCGGAAAAGTCGATAAATCCTTGCAAAATAGGGCGATACAGGGCATCCTAGAATAGGAGGAATTTATGATTAGAGTATGTTTCATCTGCCACGGCAACATCTGTCGCAGCACCATGGCGCAATTTGTTTTCCAGGACATGGTAAACAAGCGTGGTCTTTCCGACCAATTTACAATTGATTCCAAAGCGACGAGCACAGAGGAGTTAGGCAACCCGCCGCACCGCGGAACTGTGCGCAAACTAAGTCAGGTAGGAGTGCCGGTTCTGCCACATAGAGCGAGCCAGTTAAGCCGCAGTGATTACGACAAATTTGACTACATCATTGGCATGGATACCTGGAATATGAAGAACATAAACCGGATTTTAGGCGGAGACCCGGAGGGGAAAGTCAGCAAACTTTTAGCGTGGAGCGGAGATGGAAGAGACATCGCAGACCCGTGGTATACCGGCAATTTTGACGTGACGTATGATGATGTTTTAGAGGGATGCGAAGCATTTCTTACTTTCCTTTTGGAGAATGGTCTGTTATACTAGACAAGATAAGATAATAAAATGTATCAAAAAGAGCAGTGATTGATTCATTGGAAAGGAAGGATGACATGAAAGTACTGATGGTAAATGGAAGTCCTCATAAAGAAGGATGCACGTATACGGCGCTGAAAGAAGTGGCTGGTGCGTTAGAGAAATATGGCATTGAATCGGAAATTTTCTGGGTTGGAAACGGAGAAATTGCTGGTTGTATCGGATGCGGAGCCTGTGCGAAGACGGGAGAAGGATGTTTCCGCAAGGACGTTGTGAATGAATTTGTTGCGAAAGCCGGAGAGGCGGACGGCTATATTTTCGGTTCGCCGGTACACTATGCTGCGGCAAGTGGTGCACTGACATCATTTATGGACCGTGCGTTTTACAGCGGTGGCAGTAAAATGACCGGAAAACCGGCAGCAGCTGTAGTAAGCTGTCGTCGTGGAGGAGCGTCGGCGGCATTCGACCAGATTAATAAGTATTTTACCATTAACTGTATGCCGGTTGTCGGTTCCCAATATTGGAATCAGGTGCATGGGGGCAAGGCAGAAGAAGTGAAGCAGGATGAAGAGGGAATGCAGACGATGCGGACGCTCGGAAACAATATGGCATGGCTTCTTTCATGCATTGAAGCAGGAAAAGAGAAGGGCATTACATTCCCGGAGAGAGAACCGGTAATCCGTACAAACTATATTCGCTAATAATGCGTGGGGTTACACAAGAAAAATTTAGGAGGGCCACACATGAATATTTGGCATGATATCAGCAAGGAGCGGATTTCTTCGACCGATTTCATTGCGACAATTGAGATATCGAAAGGAAGCAAGAAAAAATACGAATTAGACAAAGAAACGGGATTGATTATTTTGGACCGTATTCTTTACACTTCGACCCATTATCCGGCGAACTACGGATTTATTCCGAGAACGCTCGGCGATGACAAGGACCCGCTTGATGTGCTTGTGATTTGCTCGGAGGAAATTGAGCCGATGTCGCTGGTTCGCTGTTACCCGATTGGCGTTATGTACATGCGTGACAATGGCGATATGGATGAGAAAATTATTGCGATTCCGTACAACGACCCAACATACAATTACTATACCGACATTGAGCAGCTGCCGGAGCACATCTTTGAAGAGATTCAGCACTTCTTCTCGGTATACAAAGATTTGGAGAACAAGGAAACAGACGTCAAGGACTTTGGCGGTCCGTCGGAAGCAATTGCGGTTATTGAAAAATGTATTGCCAACTATGAGAAAAAATACGGCGATAAAAAGTAATGAAATAATGAAATGGTTTATCGTGCGATAAACAGTACGCATATGAAAAATCCCTGTCAATTTCGGGTGAGATTTTCACCCGAAATGACTGGGATTTTTTTGAATCATTAACAATTAACTTTCCTGCAAATAAAGAGCGTTTGCAGCAATTACTTTTTTCATGGCTTCCTCGCCCGGAGCACCGATGGTGTTACGTTTTTCTACGCATGTTTTCATAGAAATTGCTTCGTAGATATCCCCTTCAAAAACAGGAGAAATCTTTTTATACTCGTCCAGTGGAAGGTCGTCGAGTGGAATTTTCTTCTCGATACAAAGCAGCACTAACTGTCCGATGATGCCATGTGCATCACGGAAAGGAACGCCGTGGTTGACTAAGTAGTCAGCGGCATCGGTCGCATTTGTGAAACCATGTTTTGCGCTGTCTTCCATAATTTCCTTATTAAACTTCATTGTGCCAATCATGCCGGTAAACAGTGCCAGACATCCCTTTACGGTGTCAATGGCATCAAAGGTAAATTCCTTGTCTTCCTGCATATCTTTGTTATAAGCAAGCGGAATTCCCTTCATTGTTGTCAGCATTGAAATCAAAGCACCGTATACACGACCGGTTTTTCCTCGGACAAGTTCGGCGATGTCCGGGTTCTTTTTCTGTGGCATGATGCTGGAGCCTGTGGAATAAGAATCATCAATTTCAACAAAACGGTATTCGTTTGAATTCCACAGAATGATTTCTTCACAGAAACGGCTCATATGCATCATAATCGTCGAGAGAGCACTGAGCAGTTCAATGAGGTAATCACGGTCGGAAACCGAATCCATACTGTTAAAGGTAGGGCCGTCAAACTTCAAAAGAGAAGCGGTGTACTCGCGGTCCAAAGGATAGGTTGTTCCGGCGAGAGCACCGGCACCGAGCGGACAGTAATTCATACGGTCATAGATGTCGCGCAGGCGGCTTCGGTCGCGGCGGAACATTTCAAAATAAGCCCCGAAATGGTGAGCAAGTGTCACCGGCTGAGCTTTCTGCAAATGGGTAAAGCCCGGCATAAAAGTATCAATATTTTCCGACATGATCCGGTGAATTACCACCATCAATTCTTTGAGCAAATCATTGATTTCAACGATTTCATCTCTTGTGTATAATTTCATATCCAGAGCAACCTGGTCGTTTCGGCTGCGTCCGGTGTGAAGTTTTTTGCCGGGATCTCCGATGCGTTCAATCAGGTTTGCCTCCACGAAACTGTGAATGTCCTCGTGTTCCGCAGTGATTTCTAAAGCACCGCTCTCTAAATCATTCAGGATTCCCTGCAGGCCATCGACAATGGTATCTTTTTCAGAAGTAGTTAAAATCCCCTGTTTTTCTAACATTGTTACATGTGCAATACTTCCTAAAATATCCTGTTTGTAAAATTTCTGGTCATAGGAAATGGAAGCGTTAAAATTGTGTACTAACTGATTGGTCTCTTTGGTGAATCGTCCTCCCCAGAGTTTCATAAGTATCCTCCATTCTTAAGCCTGATAAGCAGGCGGTTATTTAATGTTACATCCAACAGATGTTCTCCCACAGCATCATAAACATACTATCATTTACAAAGAAAATTAGCAATAGAAAATTGACCGATTGGAGGCGGCGTGGTAAAATGAATATCAATGCCGTTGGAAATAGAAACGAAACGGTAAATTAGTTTAAGGGGGATATGGCAGATTGAAAAAAATAATAAAGACAATTGGCTGGACGCTGCTTGCCCTCCTTGTCTGTTACGGCTTGGAAGTGTTGTTTCGTGCCTTGTTTGGACTTGCGTTACATAAAGGGATGACAAAGCAGGAACAAATTCGAGTGCAGATTATGGCAAATTTTATTTTGAAATTGGTTGTATTATTTGTGTTTGGTTTCTGGTATGCCGTGCGGGAAAATAAATGGCATTACAGACCGGATTACCGCCCATTATTTACGGTAAAACGTATCGCCGGTTTGACGGCGATTGGGCTGTTTGGACAGTATGCGATTGGCATCACCGTTGGATTTTTGCGGTATCTTCTGCCAAACATATTTGCTTCCTATGACAATGTGAGTGAGATTTTAAGCCTGAAAAACGGTTCTCCGTTTGCTGTGCTGCTTCTTGTTGTTGTCGTGGGACCGATTGCGGAGGAACTACTGTTTCGCGGCGTGATTTACGGCGGACTTAGAACTTGTTTTCCGGTTGATGTGTCAGCACTTGTTTCGGCACTGATTTTTGGTATATACCATAAAAATATTGTTCAGGGATTGTATGCGGCTGCCTTTGGTATTATTTTGGCGTACATCTTTGAAAAAACACAGAGTATCTGGGGAAGCACCCTTATGCATATGGCATTTAATTTAAGTTCTTATTTGATCAGTGGAATCGGACAATGGTTTGCCTATCGGCAAATCCGGATTGCTTCTATCTGGTATGTGATTTTTTATGTACTTTGCATTGTGGTTGTGGCGGCAAGCATTTATTCGCTGCGCCGGCTGCCGAACCGATATGATGAAATTAGAAAAAGGAATGGAGATGTGGAAGGATGAGAACTTTTGCAAAATCAGATAAATTACATGGAGTATGTTACGATGTGAGAGGCCCTGTTCTGGATGCGGCAAATGAGATGAAACGCCAGGGCACGGAGATTCTCCAATTAAATATAGGAAACCCGGCACCATTTGGTTTTCAGGCACCTTCGTGGATTTTGGACGCTATCCGTGATGCACTGGATGACCCAATGAGTCAGGGCTATAGCGAGTCCAATGGTATTGTTGAGGCACGTGAGGCGATTTTAGATTATCACCGGTCAAAGGGGCTGCCGAATTTGGAGATGAACCACATTTACATCGGAAACGGGGTCAGTGAAATGATTTCCCTTGCGATGCAGGGCTTGTTAAATGATGGTGATGAAATTTTGATTCCGGCACCGGATTACCCATTGTGGACAGCTGCGGCGAAATTGGCGGGAGGAACGCCGGTTCATTATATATGTGATGAGAAATCCAACTGGTATCCGGATATTGCGGATATGGAGAAAAAAATCAATTCCAGAACAAAGGGAATTGTTATTATTAACCCGAATAATCCGACAGGTGCTTTGTATCCAAAAGAAGTGTTAGAGCAGATTGTGGAGCTGGCAAGACGCCATGAATTGATTTTATTTGCGGATGAGATTTATGACAGACTTGTTTTTGATGGCAAAACGCATACATCGATTGCATCTTTGGCACCGGATTTGTTTGTAGTAACGTTTAACGGACTTTCCAAATCAGACCGCATAGCGGGATTTCGCAGCGGCTGGATGGTGCTTAGCGGAGACTTGTCAAAGGGCAAAGGCTACATAGAAGGAATTAACATGCTTTCGTCCATGCGTTTGTGTGCCAACGTGTTAGCACAGCACGTGGTGGCACCGGCACTGAAAAACAGACCGGATGTTGACCCGCTTTTATTACCGGGCGGCAGATTGTATGAGCAGCGAAAATGCATCTGTGAGGCGATTGATGGTGTGGATGGTTTGTCTGTTGTTCATCCGGAAGCGGCCTTTTATATCTTCCCACGTATTGATGCAAAGCGTTTTGGAATTCAAAATGATGAGCAGTTTGTGTTAGACTTTCTGCGTGAAAAACATGTGCTTTTGGTACATGGCGGCGGCTTTAACTGGGCAAATCCGGATCATTTCCGTATTGTCTATCTGCCGGAGGTATCCGTTCTTACAGAATCTATGAAGAAGATGGATGAATTTTTGGAAAAATACCGCTAGGCTTGTCTTGCTTTTTAAAACAGTTTTCGGTATAATGAAATTAAGTTTGGAGATTTTTGTGAAAGGAGAAATAAGATGTCGGCGATGTATGTTCAGGATATAACAAATCGAACCAATCAGGCAGCAAGTGTATCGCTGTCCGCTTCGCATACAAAGACATCCATTACTCCGTTTCAGAAAGTGTTAGAAAAGGAAAATGCGTTGTATGCTGCGGCTTCTGAGGAAAACACAAAAAGTGCGTCGGTGAAAAAGACGACAGCAAAGACGACAGAAAAAACATCGTCTGCATCAAAGACAAGCAAAACGTCGAATGATACTTCCGAGAGTACGGGAAGCACGACGTTAAAAAGTATCTTTGAGAGGGCGGCAGAAAAATATGATATTTCCTATGATTTCTTAGTTGCCGTGGCAAAGGCAGAATCAGATTTTAACACAAAGTGTGTTTCCTCTGCCGGAGCACAGGGAATTATGCAGGTAATGCCGGAAGAACAGAAGGGGTTAGGAATCAAAGATCCGTTTGATGCCGAGCAGAATATTATGGGAGCGGCAAAACTTCTGAAAGCGCATTTGAAGAAATTTAACGGTGATTACACATTGGCGGCAGCGGCATATAACGCCGGCAGCGGTGCGGTGAAAAAGTACGGCGGTGTGCCACCGTATAAAGAGACGACAAATTACGTGAAAAAGATAAAGAAATTTATGCAGGAAGGCGTTACTGTTCCGAACCGCAAGGTTTCGACTACTTCCGATGCATATGAGGGAAGTGGTGCTTCTACTGGTGTAGAAGAGAAGAAAACAACGTCTCAATCGACTGATACGACTGCAGTAAAAGCAACGGCTTCGGATTTTGAAAAAGTTACCGTAGCAGTTGGAACCGGCGATAATGCGGTTACAATGACATATGGTGCTTATTTGAAATATTTAGAAATGGGGAGCACCGGCGTTGGTTGATGCGGCACTCCCTTATACAAGTTAAGAAAGAAGATTTTGCATGGCAGTCTGATAGAGGATATCACTTTTCGACTGCCAGTTTTCGCATACTTTGATAGCATCTGTTTCCGTGGCAACGTCCAAAGACAGCTGCATGAGAACATGATTGCCGTCGCGCAGTGTACAGGTGGCGAGATAGGTGCCATCGTTTGTCGCATGGTAGTCACTCACTAAAGATGTATCATCAATGATTTCAAATTTGTGTTCTTCTAAGTAATGATTGATTTCGTCCCGAATTTCTCTTGATAAAGGAGCACCAAACAACTCTAATGTTTCGGCACCTGCTTCGGTCAGCGTGTAGTACGTTAAATGATAGGTGCTGTCCTCTTTGATTAAATCCGCTTCTAACAATTCCCCAAAGGCATTTTGTAAATTAAAATAATTTGTGTAGCCGCGGTCTGTGATGTAATCGGAAATCACGCCGGGCGGCAGTGGAGAATCTACTTTACTTAGTGTATATAAAATAATTAGTTTATAAATGGTAATTGAGCCATTTGGCATAGCAAATCCCTCCTTATTTCCCGTGATAGAATTTTCCCTGAAAAATATGTTCCTGCTTCATTTTTTTTTGAAGGGAGTTTAGAACCATTCGCTTGTTGGCACTCCACAGAGGAGCAATTAATAAGTCCTTTGGTCCGTCACCGGTCACACGGTGTATCACCATATCCGGTGGAAGAATCGAAAGTGCTTCGGTAATGTAGTCTAAATACTCATCCGGAGTCAGTGTCCGGAACATTTTATTTTCATAATCCAACGCTAAGTCGGTTCCTTTCAGTACATGCAAAAGCTGGAGTTTAATACCGTCACTTCCTATATCAGCAACATATCTTACCGTATCGAGAAAGTTTTCTTTTGTTTCACCAGGCAGACCGGCAATCACGTGAGTTACAACATTCACACCGATATTTTGCAGGTTTTTTACTGCTGTTTCGTATACGGAGTTTGGATAACCCCGCCGGATGTAGTGGATGGTGTCCGGATGAATGGTTTGTAAACCGAGTTCAACGGTCACCGGCATTTTTCTACAGCAGTCGGCTAACAGCGAGAGAACATCGTCTCCTAAACAGTCCGGTCTCGTTGCAATTGCAAGCGTGACAACGGATTCATGTGTCATTGCTTCTTCCCAAGCCGCCCGCAAAGTTTCAACTGGTGCGTATGTAGCGGTGAAAGATTGGAAGTAAGCGGTAAAATGATGCCCTGCGTTTTTGTAACGGGAAACACGGGCAATGGCTTCTTCGATCTGTTCGGTAATGCTTCCTTTGGTGGCGGCAAAATCACCGGAACCGCTGCCACTGCAAAAACAACAGCCTCTTGTACCAAGTGTGCCATCGCGGTTTGGGCAGGTGGTTCCACCAGCCAGAGAAATTTTATATACTTTTTCACCAAAACGTTTTTTGTTCTCGTAATCCAGAGAGTGGTACGGTTTATCGCCCCATTTTTCCATGATTAATCAGCAATATGTGCTTTTACGGCAGCACTTACAACATCTGCAACGCGTGGATCAAAAGCTTCCGGCATAATGTTATCTTCATTTAACTCATCTTCCGGTACTAAAGATGCGATAGCAAGAGCGGCTGCTAATTTCATTTCTTCGGTAATCTGTGTGGCACGTCCCTCTAGGGCACCTTTGAAAATACCGGGGAAAGCTACTACATTGTTGACCTGATTTGGGAAATCGGAACGTCCGGTTCCAACCACTTTTGCACCGGCCTTTTTTGCAAGGTCAGGCATGATTTCCGGTACCGGATTTGCCATGGCAAACAAAATACCGTCGCGGTTCATTGAGGCAACCATTTCCTCTGTTACGATTCCCGGAGCGGAAACGCCTACGAAAATGTCAGCGCCGACAAAGGCATCGGCAAGACTTCCCTCTTTGCCGGATAAATTGGTAACTTCCATCATTTCTTTCTGCATCCAGTTTAAGTCCTTACTGTTTTTACTTAAAATACCGGATTTATCGCAGAGTGTTACATCCTTAAATCCATAGCGGAGTAAAAGTTTTGTGATAGCGATTCCTGCAGAACCGGCACCGTTTACAATGACTTTACAGTCTTCTTTTTCTTTGTTCACTACTTTTAATGCATTGATGATTCCCGAGAGAACTACGATGGCTGTTCCGTGCTGGTCGTCGTGGAAAACCGGGATGTCAAGTAATTCTTTTAAGCGCGTTTCGATTTCAAAACAACGTGGTGCGGAAATATCTTCCAAGTTAATGCCGCCAAAAGCAGGGGCAATATTGACTACGGTTTTGATAATTTCTTCGGTATCCTGTGTATCTAAACAAATTGGGAAAGCATTGACCCCGCCAAATTCTTTGAATAAAACAGCTTTTCCTTCCATAACCGGCATAGCGGCTTCTGCGCCGATGTTACCGAGGCCCAAAACGGCACTTCCGTCGGAAACAACGGCAACCGTATTTGACTTGATGGTATAGCGGTAAGCTTCTTCCTTGTTCTCTGCAATTACTTTACATGGTTCTGCAACACCCGGTGTGTAGGCAATGGCAAGATCTTCTCTTGATTTTACCTCACACTTTGGTGTGGTTGTAATTTTTCCATTCCATTCTTCATGCAGCTTTAACGCTTTTTCGCTCTGTGTCATAATATCCTCCATTCTATCTTGTACAAATCCAATAAACATATAACAATAATCATATCATTTTTCAAGGGCAAACACAATAAGTTTCTCTTGTACTTTTTATGGAAAATGGTACAATGAGGATAGGATGGCGCCATGGCGCTAAGGAAAGGAGAAAAAAGGATGACTTACGAAGAAGCAAAGCAGAAATTAATGCCTGTTGGTCAGGAACATTTATTACAATATTTTGAGGAATTGGGAGAAGAGGAGAAAAAGTCGCTGTTGAAACAGATTGAAGATTTGGATTTGTCACTTCTTAATTTGATTGAGGGCGGTGTAAAAGAGATACCAAAAGGAAAATTGGAGCCGCTTGGTGCTGTGACATTAGAGGAGATTGCGGCAAAGAGAGAGCATTATGAAGAAATCGGACTTCAGGCAATTTATGACTGCAAAGTGGGTGCGGTTCTTTTGGCAGGCGGACAGGGAACAAGACTTGGTCTGGATAAGCCAAAAGGAATGTTAAATGTTGGCGTGACAAAAGAATTATATCTGTTTGAACAGTTAATACATAATTTGATGCAGGTGAAAGAAAAAGCGAATGCATGGATTCCGTTATTTATCATGACAAGTGAAAAGAACAATGACGATACGACACAGTTTTTCAAAGAACACGATTATTTTGGCTATAACAAAGATTATGTATTCTTTTTTGTTCAGGAAATGGCACCGTCAGTAAGCTATGACGGAAAGATTTATATGGAAGGTAAAGCAAAACTTTCAACTTCACCAAATGGAAATGGCGGTTGGTTCTCGTCCTTGGCAAAAGCAGGTCTTTTGGATAAAATCGATGAACTTGGCGTGGAATGGCTGAACGTATTTTCTGTGGATAATGTACTTCAGAAGATGGCTGACCCGGTATTCGTTGGTGCAACGATTGAGGCAGGCTGTGTGTGCGGATCAAAGGTAGTGGCAAAGGCAGACCCAAATGAAAAAGTAGGAGTTCTCTGTTTAGAGGATGGAAAACCATCGATTGTAGAGTATTATGAAATGACTGATGAAATGATTCATTCCAAAGATGAAAATGGACGGCTGTTATACAACTATGGTGTTATTTTGAACTATCTGTTTAATGTAAAAACGCTGACAAAAATTATGAATGAATATATGCCGACTCATGTAGTGGAGAAAAAGATTCCATATATGGCAGAAGATGGGCAGATGATGAAACCGGAGGAGCCAAACGGTTACAAATTTGAACTTCTTGTTCTGGATATGATTCGAATGATGGACAATTGTTTATCTTTTGAGGTTGAGAGAGAACGCGAATTTGCACCGATTAAAAACAGAACCGGTGTTGATTCTTTGGATACGGCGAGAGATTTGATGAAAAAAAATAAAATTGAATTTTAAAAAGCGTGCAATTTAGCCCAAACACTACTTGACGAACCTTTTCTTATTCGTTATAATAAGGTTTCAGAATTATCGTAAAGAATCATTTGAAATTCGATTATCTGAAATTCGGGCGTTTGAGTTTGATTTCCTAATTATGAGATTGGATTAGTTAAGAGTGGTTGAGAGATGTATCAGCATTAGAAAGGAAGTAATGTATGGATTTTTCAAAAAAAACATTAGTTGAATTGCGCGAGATTGCAAAAGAAAAAGGTTTGAAAGGAATCACGGCATTGCGTAAGCCGGAGTTGATTCAGCGGTTGATGGAAGTTTCCGAGGAAACGAAAAGAGAGCCGGAGGTTATGCCGGAGAGAACGATGGAGAGAAAGCCGGTTTCCCAGAGAGCACCGATGGAACGTCAGACAAGACCGGTAAGACAAGACCGCATGGAACGGAATGACCGTCAGGACAGATACGAACGTCGTCCGATGCGTCGTAATGAAAATGGTTACAGCAACGGCGGTTACAGCAATAATTATAACGGCGGCTATAACAACAACGGTTATAACAGTTATAACAATAACTATGGCAGCAATAGTTATGAGCGGAACAATAATTACAGTAACAATAACTACAGCAATAATAACTACAGCAATAACAATTACAGCAATAACAATTACAGCAATAATAACTATAGCAGCAATAATAATTATGGCAGTAACAGTAACTATAACAGTGGTTATAACAATAATAGCTATAATAGTGGCTACGAACGAAAAAATGATTCCTATAGCGATAGAAGAAATGACTCATACAGTGATAGAAATGATAGAAGAAATGATTCACACGGTGAGAGAACATATAATTCGCATGAAAGAACTTATCACTCCGAGAGACCGCAGCAGCATGAACGTGTGTCACAGTCGAACTACTATTACAATAATCGTCCACAGAAGTATCATGATGGAAGCGATGGGCTGATTTCGATTGTTAAGGATCGTCAAATTACGGAAGTACATCCGTCTGAATTGAAAGAATTAGACAGTGGTATTACGAAAAATGGTATTTTGGAGATTATGCCGGAAAATTATGGATTTATCCGCTGTGATAATTTCCTTCCGGGTGAAGATGATGTATATGTAGCACCACAGTTTATTCGTCGTTTTGGACTGCGTACCGGTGACATTATTGAGGGGAATTTAAAAACGAGAAACCAGAGTGAAAAGTTCAGTGCACTGTTGTATATGACAAAAGTAAATGGATATTCACCGACCTATTTGTATAATCGTAAAAAGTTTGAGGATTTGACACCAATTTTTCCGAATAACAGGATTCATTTGGAAACACCGGGAGCAGGAGTATCGATGCGCATGCTCGATTTGATTGCACCGATTGGTAAGGGGCAGCGTGGTATGATTGTTTCCCAGCCAAAAACCGGAAAGACAACCTTGTTAAAACAGGTTGCGAAAGCAGTTACGACAAACTATCCGAAAATGAAACTGATTGTTCTTCTCATTGATGAGAGACCGGAGGAAGTTACGGATATTAAAGAGTCGATTGAGGGCGAACAGGTAGAAGTCATTTATTCTACATTTGATGAATTGCCGGAAAATCACAAACGTGTATCGGAAATGGTAATTGAGCATGCAAAACGCCTTGTGGAAAGCGGCGAGGATGTAATGATTCTGTTAGACAGTATTACACGTCTGGCAAGAGCTTACAACCTGACTGTAACACCGAGCGGACGTACCCTTTCCGGTGGTCTTGACCCAGCGGCGCTGCATATGCCAAAACGTTTCTTTGGTGCTGCACGAAATATGCGTGAAGGCGGCAGCCTGACGATTCTTGCTACGGCACTTGTAGATACCGGAAGTCGTATGGATGATGTTGTATTTGAAGAATTTAAGGGAACCGGTAATATGGAACTTGTATTAGACCGCAGTTTATCGGAAAAACGTATTTTCCCTGCGATTGATATTCAGAAATCAAGTACACGTCGTGAAGATTTACTGTTAGACAGTGAAGAACAGGAAGCAGTAGTCAAAATCCGAAAAGCACTTGGCGGTATGAAAGCAGAACCTGCCTTAGAGCAGATTCTGAACCTGTTTAAACGAACCAAGGACAATAAGGAATTCATTGAAACTGTTAAAAAAATGCATTTATAAGTAAAAAGTGCTTGCAATCAAAGGTGGAACATGATATAATGAGCGAGCAGTTTTTGAGCAAGACAATTATCCTTTTATATATAAGGAAAATACAAGTAGTGAGGTGAAATGAACATGAGAGAGGGAATTCATCCGGAATATTACCAGGCAAAAGTGATTTGCAACTGTGGTAATACGTTTGAGACAGGCTCAACAAAAGAAGAGATTCACGTTGAAGTTTGTTCTAAGTGCCATCCATTCTATACCGGACAGCAGAAGTCGGTAGCAGCTCGTGGTGCAATCGATAAGTTCAATCGTAAGTATGGCTTGAAATAGTGGATTGAGAATGTGGGCAGAGTCGGCGTGACTCTGCCCTTTTTTCCATATTTAATGAAAGGAGAGTATTCATGAGGTATTCAAAGCTTGGCGGTCAGGCAGTCATCGAAGGAGTGATGATGAAGCATGAAAAAGAATATTCGGTTGCCGTCCGTAAGCCGGATGGTGAAATTGAAGTGACGAAAAAAGCGACATCGAGTATTCGGGACAAGTACAAAATAGCGTCTCTGCCGATTATCCGTGGAATGGTGATATTTGCTGAGTCTTTGTCGACGGGAATGAAAACATTAAATTATTCGGCTTCTTTTTTTGAAGAAGAGGAGGAAAAAGAGGCGAAAGAAAAAAATGAGAAAAAAGAAAGCCTCGTTATGGGGCTTGTTATGCTGCTTGCTATTGTGCTGGCGGTTGGAATCTTTGTGATTGTTCCATTTCTCATTTCCGAAGCATTGAAACGCCCGGTGCCTTCGCCCCAATTGCGTGGATTGATTGAGGGTGTCATTCGTGTGGCTCTTTTTGTTGCCTATGTGAAACTGATTTCTTGTATGGAAGATATTAAGCGTGTGTTTATGTATCACGGGGCGGAGCATAAATCGATTAACTGTGTGGAAAATGGCAAAGAATTAACGGTAGAAAATGTTCGTATGCAGACGACGGTTCACAAACGCTGTGGAACAAGTTTCCTTTTGATTGTTATGTTTGTCAGTATTTTATTTTTCATGTTTATTGTAGTAGGAAATGTGTGGCTTCGTATGGTGCTGCGTATTTTGCTGATTCCGGTTATTGCCGGCTTGTCTTATGAATTCATCCGCTATGCGGGAGAGCATGATAATAAAGTTATTAATGTGTTAAGTAAACCGGGACTTATGCTGCAAAGTCTTACAACGAAAGAGCCGGATGACTCAATGATTGCAGTGGCAATTGCAGCAGTGGAAGCAGTATTTGACTGGAAAGCCTTTCTTGAGGAAGAAAAAACAGAAACCGAAGAGAAACCAGCGGAAGAGGTTGAAAAAGAGGGCAAGAAAGAGGAAGACGAAATCGAGATTCTCAGCATTGATGATGAGGATGATGAAGAGAAAGATGAAATTTTGAATGCTCTTGACCATTATTTTGAAGCACCGGAACCATCGGATGAAGAAAAGAAGGAATCAGACACATGACGTGGCAGGAACTTTTAAACGAAGGCGAAAAACGATTATCGAAAAAAGATGTACCGGAGGCAAAATTAAATGCATGGTATTTATTTTCGGATTGTTTTGAAACGTCAAAGAGCGGTTTCTTTTTAAATCAGGAGTTGGAGACTGAAAGTGAGAAAACCGAACGTTTTCTTGCACTGATTGCGAAACGGTGCGAGCGGATTCCGCTCGAATATCTGTTAGGCGAAACGGAGTTTATGGGACTTCCGTTTTTGGTCAATGAAAATGTCCTGATACCGAGGCAGGATACTGAGTGTCTGGTAGAGGAAGTGCTGAAAAAATGCGAGGAAGCAGATGTGCTTGATTTGTGTACGGGTTCCGGATGCATTGGAATTAGTCTAGGGAAACTTGGCAACTGTAAGAGTGTAACGCTTTCGGATATATCGGAGGGAGCACTTTTTACAGCGAAGGAGAATGCGGGGAGAAATCAGGTGGATGTCACTTGTATTCAGAGTGATTTATTTGCGGATATCGAAGGTACGTTTGATGTGATTGTATCGAATCCGCCATATATTGAAAGTGATGAGATTTTGATGCTGATGCCGGAAGTAAGGGATTATGAGCCAAGACTCGCCTTAGATGGCAGTGCGGATGGTCTTTTGTTTTATCGGTGCATTATAAAAGAGGCACCGAAATATTTAAGGAAAAACGGTTATTTGTTCTTTGAAATTGGCTGTGAACAGGCAGACGCAGTAAGCGGACTGATGGAAGCGGCAGGGTTCAAAGAAATTACAATAAAAAAAGATTACTGTGGACGAAACCGGATTGTGTTTGGTTTACAGACGGAAATGGTTCGTTAGGAGGAAGCATATGTTTGACAAATTAGAAGATATTTTGTTTCGTTATGATGAAGTGCTCAAAGAATTAAGTGAGCCGGAGGTGCTAAATGACGCATCGAGATATCAGAAACTGATGAAAGAACAGTCAGATTTGGAGCCGATTGTGGAAAAATACCGCGAATATAAGGAGACAAAAGCGGGGATTGAAGATAGTTTGGCGATGCTCGAAGAGGAAACTGACGAGGAAATGAGAGAACTCGCAAAAGAGGAACTCAATGAGTGCAAAGGGAAAATTGACGACATTGAGAATGAACTTCGCATTTTGCTTCTGCCAAAGGACCCGAATGATGATAAAAACGTAATCGTAGAGATTCGTGCCGGTGCCGGTGGTGATGAAGCTGCGTTGTTTGCTGCTGACTTGTACCGTATGTACTGTAAGTTTGCGGAGGCAAACCATTGGAAAGTGGATACAATGAATTCAAATGAAAATGGCATCGGTGGATTTAAGGAAATTGTTTTTATGATTAATGGAACCGGTGCATATTCAAAATTAAAATATGAAAGTGGCGTACACCGTGTGCAGCGAATTCCGGCAACAGAGTCCGGCGGACGAATCCATACTTCGACAGCTACTGTGGCAATTATGCCGGAAGTGGAGGAAGTGGAAGTGGAATTGGACATGAATGATTGTAAATTTGATGTGTTCCGTGCCTCCGGAAATGGTGGACAGTGTGTCAATACGACAGATTCAGCGGTGCGCTTAACTCATATTCCGACCGGCATCGTTATTTCATGTCAGGATGAAAAATCACAGTTGAAAAATAAGGATAAGGCGCTGAAGGTGCTTCGTGCGAGACTGTATGAACTGGAGCGCGCCAAAGCACACGATGCGGAAGCGGAGGAGAGAAGAAGCCAGATTGGTACCGGAGACCGCTCGGAGAAAATCCGTACCTACAATTATCCACAGGGAAGGGTAACGGATCACCGAATTAAACTTACGCTTCACAAGCTGGATTCGATTATCAATGGCGATTTGAATGAAGTTATTGATAGTTTGATTGCTGCGGATCAGGCAGCAAAACTGGCAAAAATGAATCAGAATTAAGTAAAAAGGAGAGGGGATTATGACACGTACGAAATTGTATTCGGAACTTTTTAACAGATATAACCGCGAACGAAGACAGTTTTTTTTAGATTGCAGGGAAGAGAGTGGCAGACAGAATTTAAGAATGTTAAAAAAAATCACGATTTTATTGGTGCCATTTATTTTGTTTGCATTTTTCTTTACGCCATTTTTGGTTCGTGGATGGACTATTTCGTTACCGTATTATGTATTGTTTGGATTTGTTGTTTTGACAGCAGGAATTTCAGTTTTTTATGCTTCGAGACCAAAGATTCATTATTATGTGGCAAATACAATTTGTACATTATTTATACTGGGGATGTTTATAATAACTGCATGGATTGACATTTTTCCGTACCGTAATGTCCCGGCAAGTTTTGTGCCGCTGTTACTGATTGTAACACCAACGGTATTTATTCTTCGCTTTCGATTGATTATACCATTAATGGCAATTGTTGATTTGGTTTACTCAATTGTTACTCTTTGGTATAAAGTTCCGCGTATTGCCCAATCTGACGTCTTTACGGCATTTATTGGATTGGTGCTCGGTTATATGATGACACTTACGATTGTGCAGCTTCGAATCCGTGATAATAATGCGAAGCGTGAGTATCAGAGACGCTGTATGGTAGACCCTGTTACGGGAATTTTGAATAAGTTTTCATTTGAAAATTCTCTGCGTGACACTTTAAATGCAAGGGATGAGTCACATGAATGTGCACTTCTTCTTGTTGATATTGATAATATGAAGCGCATGAATGATGAACTTGGTAAACTTGTCGGCGATATGTTTTTGGAAAATGTTGCGGAGTTTTTGACAAGTATTTTCCGTGGCTCGGATATCATTGGACGTGTCGGCGGGGATGAGTTTATGGTTTATGTCAGAAACTTAAAGAGTGAGGACTGGCTTGCAGGAAAGTGCTCCCGCATCCAGCATGAAATTAAAACAATATCGAATGAGAATGGAAATATTAATATGACTTGCAGTATCGGAGCTGCAGTAGCAGGAAAAGTCCCGGTTTCGTTTGAGCAGATGTATACGCAGGCGGATGACTCGCTTTATAAAGCAAAGACACGTGGCAGAGGTAAATATGTACTGCATTATGTCCATAAGGAAAGGGAAGTGATTCATTAATGAAGCGTTTCGGCAGGAAAAAAGAATTTACAACGACGAGAATTATAGCAGTTGGATTTTTTGTTGCTATTGTAATTGGAACATTTCTTTTAATGCTTCCGCTTTCTTCGAAAACAGGAAAAGTAACGGGAATTGTGGATGCACTGTTTACTTCGACTACATCGGTATGTGTGACCGGCCTTGTGACGGTGCCTACATACGCACACTGGAGTTTGTTTGGACAGGTTGTGATTGCACTTTTGGCTCAGGTTGGCGGTTTAGGTGTAATTACGTTTACTACGATGTTTATGCTGATTCTGCGCCGACGGATTGGCATGAAAGAAAGACTTTTGATTCAGGATGCGTATAACCTTGATACGATTCAGGGGCTTGTTGTTTTGGTGAAAAAAATTTTAAAGGGGACCCTTGTTGTAGAGACAGTAGGTGCCCTTCTTTATATGACAGTGTTTATTCCGGATTATGGCTGGAAGGGAGTCTGGTATTCTGTTTTTAATGCTGTGTCCGCATTTTGCAATGCCGGGATGGATGTAATCGGACCGGATAGTTTGAGTCGTTATGTCGGAAATCCGGTTGTGAATATTACAACAATGGGGCTGATTATTTTAGGAGGACTAGGTTTCCCGGTCTGGTGGAATGTATTGGATGTTATGAAACAGAGAAAACGAAAACGCCGAACCGGAAGGGAATCTTTACATTATTTATCGTTAAATGCAAAACTTGTACTTTTTATGACAGCTTTTTTGATTGTGGTTGGTGCTATTTTGATATTAATTCTTGAATATCAAAATCCGGCAACACTTGGTCCTTTGTCTTTTTTTGATAAAATTCAGGCAGCTTTTTTTCAGTCAGTAACGACAAGAACGGCAGGATTTTGTACCATTTCACAGTCAGGGTTAAATAAGTCGACTGCCCTTGTGTGCTGTCTTTTAATGTTTATTGGCGGGTCACCGTCCGGTACAGCAGGAGGAATCAAAACAACGACGATTGCGGTACTTGTATTAACGGTTGTTTCCATTATTAAGGGGCGTCGTGATACGGAAATGTTTGGACGGAGAGTCAGTGATATGGCGGTGCGCCGTGCGTTGTCGATTTTTGCCGTGAGTTTCAGTGTAATGTTAGGAGCTACAGTCATTTTAGCGGCAGTTCAGCCGGGCAATTTTATTGATTGTCTGTATGAAATTGTTTCTGCCATTGCGACGGTTGGATTAAGCAGAGATTTTACCCCGCATTTGACTACGGTGTCGCGGTTAATTATTATAGTAACAATGTATATTGGACGAATCGGTCCGATTTCGCTTGCCCTGTTTTTTAACTCCAAGCGCTTTGTGAATGTAAAAACGTACCCGAAAGAGCGGGTTTCTGTTGGATAGGAGGAATACGATGAAACGAAAAGAATTTGTTGTGTTTGGCGTTGGTGATTTTGGTATGTATGTTGCGAAAACCCTTGCCAATTCCGGTGCTGCCGTGATGGTAGTGGATAAAGATGAGGAGCGGTTAGAGCAGATTGCTTCGGAAGTGACGCGTACAATTTGTGCGGATGCCACGAACCCGGAAGCGGTAAAACAGTTAGGAATTGGAAATTATGACGGTGCAATTATCGGCGTCGGACGGAGTTTGGAGACCAGTGCTTTGATTACGATGCAGTTAAAAGAGTTGAATGTGCCATTTATCATGGCAAAGGCATCCACTGATATGGAAGGAAGAATTTTGAGCTGTATCGGGGCAGACAAAGTAATTTTTCCTGACCGTGCAATGGGAATCCGTGTTGGCAACGATATTATGAATGGTAATTATTTTGAGGCAATTGAACTCTCGGATGAATATAGTATTGTGGATATGGCAGTGCCGTCAAACTGGGCGGGAAAAACATTGGAGCAGTTAAATATCCGCTCACGCTATGGCATCAGTATTATCGGTATCCGCGGATTGGAAGAGACTAATGTAAATCCATCCGCATCGTATGCACTGCACCCACAGGATGTTTTAATTGTTTTGGGGCATAATACAGAGATACAGAAGTTACGGGAGATGAAAGAATGATTGAGTCAGCAGCAAATGCAAAATTTAAGCGCATCCAGAAACTGATGAAGCAGGCAAGAGCAAGAAAAAAAGAAGGTGTCTTTGTCGTAGAGGGATGGAAAATGGTGCGTGAGGCATTGCAGAGAGATTTGGTACAGGAATTGTACTGTGATGAAAAAGAAGAACAAGCATTAGCCAAAGAACTGGCAAAACTGCAAAAACGTCCGGCGATTGAGGTGCTTAAGACAGCGGTATTTAAGCAGATGTCAGACACCGTAAATCCACAGGGGGTTTTGGCGGTTATCACAATGCCGTCTTATGACAGGGAGCAAATGATTTCCTCGGATGAATGTAAGCTTCTCTGCCTCGAAAACATACAAGATCCCGGTAATCTGGGAACAATGTTTCGGACAGCAGAAGGGGCCGGTATGTCGGGTGTTGTTTTGTCGTCCGGCTGTGTAGATTTGTTTAATCCAAAAGTTGTGCGCTCGACGATGGGAGCAATGTTTCGTGTCCCATTTTATATCTGCGAGTCAATGAGCGAGGAGATGAAACAGCTGCAAAATCAGTCATTTCACTTTTATGCCGCTCATTTACAGGGAAAGAAAAACTTTCGCGAGGAAACGTATGATGGACGCATCGGCATCTTAATCGGCAACGAGGCAAATGGACTGAGTGATGAAGTCACCGCCCTCGCCGATAAAAAAGTAATCATTCCGATGGAGGGCGAACTGGAGTCGTTAAATGCAGCAGTGTCGGCTGCGTTGTTGATGTATGAGGTGCAGCGGAATAAACTCTGCTGTAATTAGAGTAAATAGAAAAAGAGAGCGTAAGATTCTCATTCGGGACCGCTTGCGCTTAGGTGAACACACGTAACGGTGCATGAGGGCGGAATACGCCCTCTACGCACCGACGGTGTTCAAAGTCCCTCATGATGAATCTTCGCTCTCTTTTTCTGTTTAAAATTACAGCGAGAGTTATTTCGCTTTTGATTGCTTATACTATTGGTAGTTGCCAACTTATTTGGGGTTCCGGTGATTTATGAAGAAAAGATTTGCGTAAAGAGGTAGTTGCCAACTTATTTAGGATTCCAGTAATTTATTCGAAAAGATTTGTATGGCGTGGGTACAAATGCGCAAGTATGAGACATGCGTAGTTTGCATGTCGATACTTCTGCGTATTTGTCTAGCGGGAGCGCCCACGCCATACAAACTTTTCGGATAAAATACGGAAACTAAAAAATTGGCAGCGCCCACGAGACAAACAAAATGTGTTAAAATTTTGACAAAAACCTAATTTTTTAGTATGATAAGGAGAAACAGTGAATAAAATGAAAGGAAGGATTCGAGACGATGTTGACGATTTTTTGGCTTGTACTGGTAGCCATTATGTTGGTAATTGAGATTTTTACACTGGGTCTTACGACAATTTGGTTTAGTCTTGGTGGTGTAGCAGCGGCAATTGCAGCAGGACTTAACAGCCCTTTGTGGTTACAGATTGTTTTGTTTGCCGGCGTGTCGGTTGTGGTTATGGTTTTAGTTCGTCCGTTTGCTGTAAAAGTGCTTGACAAAAATCGTGCCAAGACCAATATCGATGAACTGCCGGGGCAGAAAGCGGAAGTTATCGAAACAATTGATAATGCAAAGGGAAGTGGCACGGTACGTCTTCGTGGTGTCGAATGGATGGCACGCAGTGTAGATGACACGGTGATTGAAGAGGGAAAAGTAGTAACGGTTCAATCGGTTTCCGGTGTCAAGTTACTGGTAAAAGAGTGATAAAAACAGCGCAAAAGCGCGGAATGGAGGCATGTTATGGGAAGCGAAATGGAGATTAGTCTGGTACCGATTATTATTGTTGTAATTGTAGCAATTTTGCTTTGTGTACTGGCATCTTGTATTAAAATTGTGCCACAGGCACATGCGTTTATTGTTGAAAGACTGGGCGGCTATCAGTGTACATGGTCGGTTGGACTGCATTTTAAGGTTCCGATTATTGACAAGGTGGCAAGAAAAGTTCTGTTAAAAGAGCAGGTGATGGATTTCCCACCACAGCCGGTAATTACAAAGGATAATGTAACGATGCAGATTGACACCGTTGTATTTTTCCAGATTACGGATCCGAAGCTTTTCACGTACGGGGTGGAAAATCCGATTATGGCAATTGAAAATCTGACGGCGACGACACTTAGAAATATCATTGGTGATTTGGAATTAGACCAGACACTTACGTCACGTGAGACAATTAATACGCATATGCGTTCCAATCTGGATATTGCGACTGACCCGTGGGGAATTAAAGTAAACCGTGTGGAATTGAAAAACATCATTCCACCGAGAGAAATTCAGGACTCCATGGAGAAGCAGATGAAGGCGGAGCGTGAGAGACGAGAATCCATTCTTCGTGCGGAAGGTGAGAAAAAATCGACAGTTCTTGTAGCAGAAGGTAAAAAGGAGTCTGCGATTTTGGAAGCGGAAGCAGAAAAAGAAGCAGCAATCCTTCGTGCAGAAGCAAAGAAAGAAGCAATGATTCGCGAGGCAGAAGGTAAGGCTCAGGCGATTGCAGAAGTCCAAAAGGCGACAGCAGAAGGTCTGAAATACTTAAATGAAGCTGCACCGACGGAATCGGTTCTGACCTTGAAGAGCTTGGAAGCATTTGAAAAAGCAAGCGACGGCCAGGCAACCAAAATTATCATTCCATCGGAAATTCAGGGGATTGCAGGACTGGCAAAATCCGTGATTGAAACATGTAAAGAAAAATAACACAGAGAAAAGAGTGAAAAAATGAATTTACAAGGAAGAAACTTTTTGACACTTAAGGATTTTACATCGGAAGAGATTCGCTATTTTTTGGATACAGCAAAAGATTTGAAGGAAAAGAAGAAAAATCATGTTCCGATGAAAGAATTTGAGGGACGAAATATTGCCCTGATTTTTGAAAAAACAAGTACGAGAACACGCTGCTCGTTTGAAGTCGCAGCGCATGATTTGGGAATGGGTGTGACATACTTAGATCCAAGTGGTTCCCAAATTGGCAAGAAAGAAAGTATTGCGGATACGGCACGCGTGCTTGGACGTATGTTTGACGGTATTGAGTACCGTGGCTTTGGACAGGAAATTGTTGAAGAACTGGCAGAGTATGCCGGTGTGCCGGTTTGGAACGGATTGACGAATGAATATCATCCGACCCAGATGCTTGCTGATCTTCTTACCATTGAGGAGCAGTTTGGACATTTGGAAGGAATCCGTCTGACTTATATGGGAGATGCCCGTTATAACATGGGAAATTCTCTGATGATTGCGTGCAGCAAGATGGGAATGCATTTTACTGCCTGCGCACCAAAAGAATATTTTCCAAATAAAGAACTGGTTGCCTTGTGTGAGGAATATGCAAAAGAAAGCGGTGGCAGCATTACTCTCACAGAAGATGTAAAAGAGGGAACGAAAGATGCAGATGTTCTTTATACCGATGTATGGGTTTCTATGGGTGAGCCGGATGAAGTCTGGAAAGAGAGAATTGAGGCATTAAGTCCTTATCAGATTAACAAAGCGGCAATGGATAATGCAAAAGAAAATGCTGTATTTATGCATTGTCTGCCGGCATTCCATGATTTGAAAACTAAGATTGGAAAAGAAATCCATGAAAAATATGGATTGACGGAAATGGAAGTAACAGATGAAGTGTTTGAAAAATATGCTGACGTGGTATTTCGCGAGGCAGAAAACCGCATGCACACAATTAAAGCGGTTATGTATGTGACACTTCCAAGGTAAAGCAACGAAAGGAGCCAATATGAGCAATAACTTAAACGCCGGATATCGAAATGAGTGGTTACATAAGATGGCATCGGTGTGTGAAGCGAGCAGCACCATTGACTCTACTCTTTATGAAAAATATGAAGTAAAGCGCGGACTTCGTGATTTGAATGGACGTGGTGTATTGACCGGCCTCACAGAAATTTCAGAGATTCAATCAACAAAAATTTCCGATGGGGTACAAGTTCCCTGCGATGGTAAATTATTTTATCAAGGCATTGATATTGAGGAGATCGTGGATGGATTTCTATCTGAAAAACGGTTTGGATATGAGGAAGTTGTGTATCTTCTGATTTTTGGAAAACTGCCGAATGAATCTGAACTGGAAGAACTCAAGGACATGTTAGCCAATTATCGTCAAAGCCTGCCAACCAGCTTTGTACGTGATATTATTATGAAAGCACCAAGTGTTGACCTTATGAATACACTTGGACGAAGCGTTCTTACGTTATATTCCTATGACGACAGAGCAGACGATATTACTACGGAAAATGTGCTGCGCCAGTGCTTGCAGTTAGTAGCACTGTTTCCGATGTTTGCGGTATATGGTTATCAGGCGGCATGCTATTTCCATGAAGGAACGAGTTTTTTCCTGCACCCGCCAAAAGCGGAGTATTCCACCGCAGAAAATATTCTGCATATGCTTCGTCCAAATAGTAAATTTTCACCGTTAGAGGCAAAGATTTTGGATATTGCCCTTGTGCTTCATGCGGAGCATGGCGGTGGTAATAACTCGACATTTACGGACCATGTGGTAACTTCATCCGGAACCGATACCTATGCGGCAATTTCGGCAGCACTCGGTTCGCTGAAAGGACCAAGACATGGTGGAGCGAATAAAAAAGTATCGCAGATGTTTGACGATATGAAACAGAAAGTCAAAAACTGGGAAGATGAGGATGAAGTAGAATCGTATTTGATTGCCCTTCTGAATCAGCAGGCATTTGACCGTGCCGGTTTGATTTACGGTATGGGACACGCGGTGTACTCAATTTCTGACCCACGTGCGAGAACGTTCCGCAAATTTGTCCAGAAACTTGCCGATGAAAAGGGGCTTCAGAAAGAATTTGCCCTTTACAATCTGGTCGAAAAACTGGCACCAAAAGTGATTGCGAATGAGCGTCATATTTATAAAGGTGTTAGTGCCAATATTGATTTTTACAGCGGACTTGTATATAGCATGTTGGGGATTCCGCATGAGCTCTATACGCCGATTTTCGCAATTGGACGTATCGCAGGCTGGAGCGCACACCGTTTAGAGGAACTTGTCAATGCCGGGAAAATCATTCGTCCGGCTTATAAAGCGGTGGCAAAACACAAACCATATACACCGTTAAGTGAACGGGATTAGGAGGTTTTCCATGCAGGAAGAACAGATTTTGTGCGCGTGCAGTGCCTATGAGCAGAAATATTATTTAAATCCGCGTTATGCATCGCTTCCATCTGTGATTCAGGATGAACTGCAGATTATGGCGGTGACGATGACGGAAGATGTCGGCGGTGTATTTACCATGGAATTTGATGAAGATGGCTCCCTTTATATGTCTACGACGGCAAAGGAAAATGATTTCTTCTATGATGAAATCGGAAGCCATTTGAAAATCAAACAATACCGTGTAAAATACGCAGAACTTTTAGAAAATTTAGAGACTTACTATAAAACATTTTTTATTGACGGAGTGAACGAATGAAATCATTTACTCTGAATGGGGGCTATTATGTTACTGGCGATTGATATCGGAAATACAAATTTGACATTTGGACTTTTTCAAGGAGAAAAAATTCTGCATAAGTTTCGGCTGACAACCAGTCTGCCGAGAACTTCCGATGAGTTTGGTGTCCAGATCGTGGAGCAGTTATCCCACAAAGATGTCTCCGCGGACGACGTTGAGGATGTCATTATCTGCTCTGTTGTGCCAAAGATTATGTATTCTCTGACAAGTGGTGTAAAAAAATATCTTGACTGTGATCCGATGATTGTGGGAAATGGAACAAAATCGGGTATCCGTATTGCAACGACAAATCCGATGGAAATCGGAGCAGACCGTGTGGTCGATGCGGTCGGTGCTTACTTTTTGTATGGCGGGCCGGTGTTTGTCATTGATTACGGCACGGCTACGACATATGATTTGGTGACGGAGGATGGTGCGTTTGTCGCAGGTGTTACGGCACCCGGTATAAGAATCAGTGCGAAGGCACTTTGGAGCAATGCGGCGAAACTTCCGGAAATTGAAATTATAAAACCGGAGTCGATTATGGCGAAAACCACGATTACAAGTATGCAGGCAGGACTTGTGTACGGAACGATTGGACAGGCGGAATATATTATTGATAAGTTCCGCGAGGAATCGGGTTATCAGGATATGAAGGTTGTTGCAACCGGCGGGCTCGGACGCATTATTTCAGAGGGCACCGATAAGATTGATATTTATGATTCAGAGCTGACCTTACAGGGCATGCGCCTGATTTATGAGAGGACGAAAAAGAGTGAAGATGGGAAGTAACAAACTGAAAATCGGCAATGTAAGCTTGGATGGCAATATTGTGTTAGCACCGATGGCAGGGGTTACGGACCTGCCATTTCGTCTGCTTTGCAAAGAGCAGGGAGCGGATTTAATCTGCACGGAAATGGTGAGTGCAAAAGGCATTTTTTATAATAACAAAAATACCGAGGATTTACTTCGGATTGATGACAGGGAACGTCCGGTATCGCTGCAGTTATTTGGCTCAGACCCGGATATTATCAGTGAGATGGCAAAGAAAATCGAGCATCGGAATTTTGACATCTTAGATATCAATATGGGGTGTCCTGTGCCGAAGGTTGTGAATAATGGCGAGGGTTCTGCCCTCCTTAAAAACATTCCGCTTGCGGCAAAAATTATTGAGAAAACGGTAAAAGCGATTGACAAACCGGTGACGGTAAAGTTTCGTAAGGGATTTGGCGCAGACGAAGTGCAGGCAATCGAGATGGCAAAGGCGGCGGAAGCAGCAGGCGCAGCGGCTGTGGCAGTACATGGCAGAACGAGAGAACAGTATTACAGCGGAAAGGCTGACTGGGAAATAATTGCCAAAGTGAAAGATACGGTGTCAATTCCGGTCATTGGAAATGGAGATATTTTTACGCCGGAGGATGCGAAAAATATGATGGAGCAGACAAATTGTGATGGTGTGATGATTGGCCGCGGCGCACAGGGAAATCCATGGATTTTTCATCAGATTAAGACATATTTGGAAACGGGAATGGTACCGGAAAAACCACCTTTTTCCGAAGTGTGCCGGATGATTCTGCGCCATGCAAAAATGCAGATTGAGTGGAAAGGCGAAAAACGCGGCATGCGGGAAATGCGGAGCCACGCGGCGTGGTACACCGCAGGTTACCCACATTCAGCTTCTCTGCGTCGTGCAATGAACACGGTGGAGACGTATGAGCAGTTAGAGGAACTATTTTCCATTTAACAGAAAAATCACAACTTTATGTCCGAATTATCAAAGTATGAACACAGGCGGTTCATACTTTTTCTTTAGATTAAAGGTAGAAAATGTAAGGAATACAATGAGCAGTATGACAAGTTCCATGAACGACATGATTGATACCGTTTCCATTGCGATTGCGTTTATCGCCGGCATTTCCCTTTTAGTAGGTGGAATCGGCGTTATGAATATTATGCTTGTTTCCATTACCGAGCGTACCAGAGAAATCGGTACGCGCAAGGCGCTTGGCGCAAAGAACAGCTCCATCCGCCTGCAATTTATTATAGAAGCGGTTATCCTCTGCTTGCTGGGAGGCGTCTTTGGGATTATCTTAGGATTTATTCTCGGAGCCGTCGCCGCTTCCCTCCTAGGCTATGCGGCATCCGCTCCGGTGGCTGCCATCATTGGTTCCGTTGTATTTTCCATGATTATCGGCGTGTTCTTCGGTTACTATCCGGCGAACAAAGCGGCGAGACTCGACCCGATTGAAGCACTTCGGTATGAGTAGAAAATAGGAATTCATAAAAAGAAAGTCATATTTACTTGTTCTTACAGGTAGATGTGGCTTTTTTTGAAGTAAAAACCGACCAAATGTGATATTCTTTTATCTAATAGTTGTAGTACTTAATTTCAAGGCCTTGGAAGAAAGGAACATACCATGGACAAAAAACTTGTGTTACAAGCGAAAAAGCACGACAAAGAAGCCTTTGTAAAACTGGTGGAAAATTATCAGGTGAGTATGTATAAGACCGCAATTGCCATTTTGCAAAATGACGAGGATGCGGCAGATGCCATACACGAAACGATTCTTATCTGCTGGGAAAAGATAGGTTCTTTGCGAAATGCGAAATATTTTAAAACGTGGATGACGCGGATTTTAATTCACCGGTGTTATGCGATTTACAATGAAAATAAGCGGACGGTTACGGCAGACAATTTTCCGGATGTCATGGACTGCTCGGATAAATACGGAGAAATCGAGTGGCAGGAAATGCTTGGTTTTCTAAATGAAAAGCAGCGTATCGTTGTGGAGCTTTATTACGGGCAGCAGTTTAAAGTCCGGGAAATTGCGGGGGCACTGCAAATTGGACAAAGTGCGGTAAAAAGCAGGCTGCAGTCAGCGAGAAAGACTTTGGAGCAATTTTATGAGATTGGGAAAGAAGCATCACCTGACAGCGACGGACGCTTATGAATTGGAGGGATTTAGTATGGATAGATTTACAAAATGGCTTGGCAATATTCGGAGAACGGATGAGGTGCCGGATGCGGTAAAACAGACAATTTGTGATACATTGCAGAATCTGCCGGATGCACCGGAGAGAAAAATTGAAAACCGCACGTGGAAACATCTGGCGGTGGCAGCTTGTGTTGTTATTTTGATATGCGGCAGCGTGCTTGCGGTAAATCCGTCACTTGCGGCAAATCTTCCGATTCTTGGAACCATTTTTCAAAAGGTAGAGAAGGGAGTTATTTACTCCGGTGAGTATAAGGATGCGAAAAAGATTACACAGGAAAAGGAAAACCATTTAAGTGCACAAAGCCAAGGAATCAAACTGACGGCGTCGGAAGTTTACTGCGATGGATTTTCTGTGTATGTTACGATGAAAATGCAGGCAGAGCAAATGGATTTTTCAAAGGAAGGAAATGGAATCTGTGTGAAAGCACAGTATAGTTTTGGAAAACAGATGTCAAAAGAAGATTCCGACATTTTGATGGATGGAAAATGTGTTGACAAGCATGCGTTTATCGGAATGATGAAATTTGATAAAGAGGATGTCATTAAGAAAGACGGAACTCTTCGGATTCGGATTTTGACGGTTTATCTTCAGGATAAAGAGCAGTCTATCTGCGGTTCATGGAATTTTGAAATCCCGTATACGGTTTATAAAAAAGGGAGTAGAGAGATTGCAGTCAATAAAAAGCTAAACAGTCATTTGGCAGTAAAAAGTGTGTTTGTTTCCCCCTATCAGATTGTTGTGTTTACAAAGGAGAGCGGAGGCGTGCACAGCCAGATTGCATTGTTTGATCAGAACGGCGAGAAGATTTCTTTTGAAGAAGTTGGTGAGAAAAAAGGTCCATGGGAGCAGAAAATTTATGCAAGGAGAGGGCGTGTGATAACGAAATTGTATGGTTATGTCACAACGGAAGATAACCTCAAATTGTATCGCGCAAAAACAAGGAAAGAAGCAAAAAAACTTTCCAAGTATCAGTTTTGTGTGGATATTTTGTAGGGGAAATTAAGAAGTAAACTTGATAGAAAGTGAGGCAGCGAATGAAGAAAATAGGTATAGCAGTCATGATACTGGCGGTAATGGGAGTGGCGGTTACCGCAGGTGTTTTTGTCACAAGGCATCCAGAGACGACAAAAGTAGAACAGAAACACGAAAAGATAAAAAAGGAAGGAAAAGCGTATGCCGGCAAATACCGGATGAACATATCGCTTGACACCAACAACAAGGTTCTTTCCGGAACGGTCCGTGCGAAACTAAAAAATGCGACCGATGATGATTTGAAGAGTATTTGTGTGCGCAACTGGGCAGCCGCTATTTTGCAGGAGAAAACGAACCAGAAAAAGAAAGCGTGCAAAACCGAGATAACCTCGGCAAGAATCGGAGGACATACTTTGCAGATTGATAAAAAAGAAGATGCATCAGTTCTTTATTTATCCGATAAGAACCGGGTTTTAGCACCGGCCCGCGAGTGTGTAACTGTTGAATTTTCATTCCGCACCGAGATTCCAAAACAGAAAAACCGATTTGGCTATATCTCTTATGACGGGCATGAAATGTATCAGCTTTCGTTTTGTTTTCCCTGTATCTCTCGCTATCAAAAGGGGGCGTGGAACGAAAATCCTTATGTGGGTGACAACGATGAGACGTATGTGTATGAGGCAGCAGATTATGAAGTTACATTCCGGCATCCGAAAAAATACACGATTGCAGCAACCGGCACGCAGCACTCTGTGCAGGATGGAACAACGATTACCGGCAAAAAGTTAAGAGAGTTTGCAGCGGTTTTGTCGGATGATTTTTGCCGGCTGGATGCGAAGACCGGCAGCACAACGATTTCAATTTTGGGACCAAATTATGAGAAAAATCAGAGCTATTACAAATATTCCATGCAGCTTGCGAAAGAGGCAGTCCGCATTTTTTCGGAAAAGATAGGTTCGTATCCGTTTTCACAGTTAAAAATCGTGCACTGTTTTATGAACAGCGCGATGGAATATCCGGGACTTTGTATGATTGGCATGCCGGATGTGAAGGACTTTCGCAAAATTAACAAGAATTCTTACGGGGGACTGGAAGCACATGTTCCGCATGAAATCGCCCACCAGTGGTTTTATGCTGCAATCGGCAACGACTCGTACAAGGAGCCGTGGCTTGACGAGGGCTTTTGTGAGTTCTGTGAAGACGTGTTATTCCCTTATTATGCAAATAAAAAATTACAGAAAAAACTGTGGAGCGACAAGTATTCCACCCGCAAAGACATGGACCGATGGTTCCGAAAAATCGTCATCCCCCAGTCCTCCCGCACCAAAGCAATCAACCGAAGCGTAAGCGATTATCAGGACAAGCCGGACGAATACTCAAACTCTGTTTACGAGGGCGGCAAACTATTCCTGTATGAACTGTGGAAAACAATGGGCGATAAAACATTCTTTCAAATGCTGCATAAATATTATCAGACATATCAATTTCAAATCGTAACAACAGATGACTTTTTGAAAATTGTGCGGTCGTATGGAACGGATAAGAAAGTTGAAAGAATAATAGGAAGATACATAGAAGAAAAGTAAATATGGAAAAGGTATTTGTTGAAAATCTTTTCAGTATTCCAGTAATTTAATAAAACAGCTTTGTGAACCCGTGGGTTTTGAGTACGTCGGTATGAGGCACTGGTAGTTTCAGTGTCCATACCGCTACGTACTCAACGAACGAAAGTGCCCTCGGGACATAAAGCTGTTTTATTCAATTACGGAAACTGAAAAATTCCAACAAACCCTTTCTGCATCAAAGTTGATTTTTTCCTCCAAAATGAGTATACTTACGTTATAAACTTGAGAAACCATATCTCAAACCAAGGAGGATGCCAAATGAAAATCAAGAGAATTGCACACCGCGGTTTCAGTTCGGAGGCGCCGGAAAACACGCAGGCGTCATTTGCAATGGCGGTAGAAGGGGATTTTTATGGCGTGGAATGTGATATCTGGAAATCAAAAGATGGCGTTTACGTTGTCAGCCACGATGGCCATTTGCGCAGGATGTGCGGAATTGACCGCTGGATTCCACAGATGACTTTTGAGGAAATAATCAGCTATCCGGTGACAGCGGGGAAAAAGAGAGAGGAGCATCCCTCGCAGCATTTGATTTCTTTTTCACAGTATTTGTCCATTATGGCGCGGAGCGAAACGATTCACCCGATTGTGGAACTAAAGATGGATTATACAACTGTAGAACTAAGAGAAATTGTTGATTTGGTGAAACGAAAAGGACTTCTTGAGCGAACGGTTTTTATCAGTATGCACCTTTTGGCACTATTACGTTTGAAAGATATCGGAATCCCGGCGTCAAGGCTTCAGTACGTTTATGGGGCGGTTGGCGGCAATAAGTGGACGAAAGTTTCGGATGAGCTGATTGCATGGCTTGCAAAAAATGAGATTTCACTCGATTCGCGTTACACGCTCGTTTCCAAAGAGGATGTGGAAAAACTTCACAAGGCGGGGCTTTTTGTCAATGTCTGGACGGTAAATAAAGAGGAAGAAATGAAGCGTCTCTTGGATGAAGTTGGTGTGGATATGGTAACGACAGAATACTATTTTGAATGATTGGAGGGTGATTATGAGTTTATTAAAACAGTTGAAATGGAATTTGATTTTGCTCGCAGTAATTTTTATTGCACTTGGTATTGTCTTGATTCTCTGGCCGGGGGCAACGATGAAAACGATTTGCTATCTGCTGGCGGCGATGCTTTTGGCAATAGGAGTGGTTTCTCTTATTAATTATCTGCGAAAAGATATCAGTGGAATTATTTACCGCTATGACCTTGTCGTTGGTTTGTGTGCAATCCTTGGCGGAATTCTTGTGATTGTGAAAGTGGACAAACTGACGGATTTGATTCCGGCGGTGCTCGGTTTTCTGGTAACGATGAGCGGTATTATGAAAATGCAGAATTCGGTCGATATGCTTCGCCTCGGACATGGTACGTGGCACGTGGCGTTTGCGATGGCAATTGTAAATATTGTTGCCGGGATTGTGCTTTTGATGAATCCATTTGAGGCAGCGCAGATTTTGATTATGTGTCTCGGAATTGCACTGGTCTACAGCGGTATCACGGACTTGTATGTGACGATTTCGATATCCAGACGATTGAGCCGGTTAAAGACGGAAATCGTTGTGGCGGAGGACGATTCGGAAGAATAAAGAAATGAAAAATGGAGGGAATTATGGCGCAGTATCATTCATTATCGAAGGAATTGCAGGAGCGGATTTTAGAGGACAGGGAGAAACATAAGAAAAATCCGTATGCATTTCCGGATGAGAAAATCGTGAGACGACGCATGGACCACGATAAGGCGAATTTGTGGCGTCCGGCATTTGTGCGGGATGTGGAGAAAATTATGCATGTGCCGTATTACAACCGTTATTCGGATAAGACGCAGGTATTTTCCTTTTACCAGAATGATGACATTTCAAGGCGTGCCCTGCATGTTCAGCTCGTGTCACGCATCGCAAGAAATATCGGCAGTGTGTTGGGACTCAATGAAAGTTTGATTGAAGCCATTTCTCTTGGACATGATATCGGTCATACGCCGTTTGGCCATGCCGGCGAGCGGATTCTGAGCAGTCTGTATCAGGAGCATACCGGCCGTTATTTTAATCATAATGTACATAGCGTCCGCGTGCTGGACGATATGGTAAACTGGAATATCAGTTTGCAGACCTTAGACGGAATCCTTTGCCACAATGGCGAATTGGAATTAAAAGAATACCGTCCCTGCGAGATGTCTACATTTGTAGAATACGATAAAAAGGTGGAAGCGTGCTATGTCGATGAGAATGCAATCGGCGAGTTGATTCCGTGCACGTTAGAGGGATGCGTGATGCGTATCTGCGATATTATTGCCTATCTTGGCAAAGACAGACAGGACGCAATGCGCCTCAATTTGTTAAAAGAATCACCATTTACCGCCGGTGCGATTGGCACCAGCAACGGTGAAATCATCAATAATTTCAGTGTCAATATCATCGAGAACAGTTATGGCAAAGATTATTTGAAAATGGATGAAGAATATTTTGACGCTTTGCGGCAGGCGAAAAAAGAAAACTACGAAATGATTTATAACAATAAGTCGCTCAATGATTTATATGAAAATGAAATCCGCCCAATGTTTGGTGAATTATATGAGGAACTTTTGCGTCAGGCAGAAAGCGGAGACAAATCTTCTGTTTTTTACCGCCATCACATGGCATACATGGAGAAAAATAATTTTTATATCAAATCCCATGTCAGAAAGCCGTATGCCGAGCAGGAGAAAAATCAGCTTGTCGTCGATTATCTTGCCAGCATGACAGACGATTATTTCATCGCACTTTACCATTATTTATTTCCAAAAGGAAAGCATGATGTTAAATTTGTCGGGTATTTTGATTTGTAGGAGTTTTCATTGACCCCATAGGATGTTTCGTGATAAAATGTGTTAGATGCTAGGGGTAAAAGGTACAAAAGGCGTTCGTGCTCGCACGAAAAGGCTTTTACACAATATTATTAGAATCAAATGAAGAAGGAGGAAACTAATTTTGAATAAGGAATTAGTCATCGTATTGGACTTTGGCGGTCAGTACAATCAGTTAGTTGCGCGCAGAGTCCGAGAATGCAATGTATATTGTGAAATTTATTCGTATAAAACGGATTTAGCAAAAATAAAGGAAATGAATCCAAAGGGCATTATTTTGACCGGCGGACCAAACAGCTGCTATGAGGATGGTGCTCCTTCTTATGATAAAGCATTATTTGAAATGGGTATTCCGGTACTCGGCCTTTGCTACGGTGCTCAGTTGATGATGCACGTGCTTGGTGGAACGGTGGAGAAAGCACCGGTTCGTGAGTACGGAAAAACCGACGTTCATGTAAATACCAATTCAGCATTGTTTACGGAAGTCAACGAAGACACCGTATGCTGGATGAGCCATTTTGATTATATTTCTAAGGTGGCGCCGGGATTTGATATCTGTGCAAATACGGCAGATTGTCCGGTGGCAGCCGCTGAAAATCCATCAGAAAAATTGTACGCCATTCAGTTCCATCCGGAAGTGCTTCACACCAAAGAGGGAACGAAAATGCTTTCCAATTTTGTTTATAATGTATGTCATTGTTCCGGTGACTGGCGCATGGATTCATTTGTTGAGCATCAGATTAAGGCAATCCGTGAGAAAGTCGGCAATGGCCGCGTGCTCTGCGCTCTTTCCGGCGGTGTTGACAGTTCAGTTGCAGCCGTGCTTCTTTCCAGAGCCATCGGCGACCAGCTCACCTGTGTCTTTGTAGACCAGGGTCTTCTCCGTAAAAATGAAGGCGATGAAGTAGAAGCGGTATTCGGCCCGGACGGCGACTATGATTTGAACTTCATCCGCGTCAATGCGCAGGATCGTTTTTATGAAAAATTAGCCGGTGTCGAAGAACCGGAGAAAAAGAGAAAAATTATCGGCGAAGAATTTATTCGCGTTTTCGAACAGGAAGCAAAAAAAGTAGGCGCTGTTGATTTCCTCGTACAGGGAACCATTTACCCGGATGTTGTAGAAAGCGGCTTGGGCGGTGAATCCGCTGTCATCAAGAGCCACCACAACGTCGGAGGTCTCCCGGATTACGTTGATTTCAAAGAAATCATCGAGCCTCTCCGTGACCTTTTCAAAGATGAGGTCCGCAAAGTCGGTCTCGAACTCGGCATTCCGGAATACCTCGTATTCCGTCAGCCATTCCCAGGTCCGGGGCTCGGAATACGTATCATCGGCGAGGTAACCGCTGAAAAAGTCCGCATCGTGCAGGACGCAGACGCGATTTACCGTGAAGAAATTGCAAAAGCCGGTCTTGACCGCGACATCAATCAGTATTTTGCCGCCCTCACAAACATGCGCAGCGTCGGCGTTATGGGTGATGAGAGAACGTACGATTATGCTGTTGCGCTTCGTGCCGTGAAGACCATTGATTTCATGACCGCAGAAAGCGCAGATATTCCGTTTGAGGTGCTGCAGACAGTAATGACGAGAATCATAAATGAGGTTAAGGGAGTCAACCGGGTATTCTATGATTTGACTAGTAAGCCGCCTGGAACGATTGAGTTTGAATAAGCTGTAAGCAGTGCAGTCGCAACCCGCTATCATGAAGACGTAAACTGAATTTATGGGTGTAATTTCAGTAGTAAAGTGTTTATATTGGAGAGGAGAAAAATGATATTTGTAAGTGGAATTCACGGGGTGGGAAAAACCTATTTTTGCAATATGATGAGAGAACAATTGGGAATTAGGGCATATTCGGCAAGTAAATTAATTACAGAACAAAGTAAACAAGCGATGGCATCCGATAAACATGTTACGGATGTTGACAAAAATCAGATGTTTCTTCGAAAAGCAATCAATGAGTTACGTATGAAACAAGAGGAATTTATTTTAGACGGCCATTTTTGTTTATTGAATAAAGATGGGGGGATTTCGAGAATATCACCAGACATATTTACCTTTTTAAATCCAGATGTAATTGTTCTGTTAATGGAAAAACCATCGATTATTGCAGAACGTAGATTTCAAAGAGATGGGATATCTATAAATGAAAATAGTTTATATACTTTTCAAGAGGAGGAAAAGAAGTATGCTGAAGAGATTGCGACAACTTTAAATATACAACTAATTGTTTCGGCGGGAAGTGATGATTTGATGAACATTATAGGAAAAATAGGAGAGGAGAAAAGGTGAGATGGCAGGAAGATTTTTTTTGAGGAAATTTACAGATATAAACTTAGAGGATGAGTTTTTTGATACGTTAAAGGCTGATTATCCTGGTAATGCAAATAGTACTGGATTTGTTGAGTGGTTTAATAAGAAAGCAAACAATGGTTCTACGGCATTGATATTTGAAGATGATATTGGAATTGGTGCTTTTGTAGTTATAAAAAAAGAACAAGAGTGTATTGAGTTAAAAAGTGATGTTTTGCCAGATTTAAAAAGGATAAAAATAAGTACGTTTAGAATTGCGGAAAGATACAGGAGACAACGAATTGGGGAAGGAGCGATAGGTTTAATTTTATGGAAATGGCAGCAATCAGATTGTGATGAAATTTATGTGACAGTGTTTGATAAGCATAGAACGCTTATTACACAGTTTGAGAGATTTGGCTTTGTTAATGTTGGGGAAAATCGTAATGGTGAGAATGTTTTGGTGAAAAATCGTAAAAAGATAGATTTTAGCAATGCCTATAGCTCATTTCCGTTCATAAAAACGGGTTTTGATTGTGCAGGCTATGTAATCGTAGAAGATCAATATCATGATACTATGTTTGCCTATTCAGAGCTTGCCAATAAGATGATGTTACAAACTGAGATTGGTAGTAGTGTGAGTAATGGACTTTGTAAAATATATGTGGGCAAGGCCCCACAAATAAACTATAAAATCGGTGAACCTGTTTTGATATATCGTAAGTATACACAGGGCACTGGTAAAAAATTTAGGTCATGCATTACATCATATTGCGTTATTACAGATTTAATTCAAGCCAAAAGTAATAATCAGTTTTTAATGTCTTTTGAGAAATTAAAACAGAGAATAGGAAATAAATCTGTCTTTGATGGGAAAGAATTGTTAAGACAGTATAATGAATATCGTAATGTTGTTGTCATGGAGATGTTGTATTTTGGGTATTTTGGCGCAGGCAATAATGTAAATATGGATTGGCTGGATAAAAATGGATGCTGGGCAATACAAAATCAATATCCCACAGATGTCCGATTGAGTGAGAATCAATTTAAAAAAATACTAATGGAGGGTAATGTTAATGTGTCAAATGTTATTATCAATTAATCCAGAATACGTTGAGAGTATATTGAATGGAACAAAACTTTACGAATATAGGAAATTTAAATGTCGAGATGATGTTGATAAGATTATTATTTATGCAACAACCCCATGGAAACAGGTTGTGGGAGAAGCTGAGATTGAGTACATAATAGAGGATGATGTGTTAAGTGTTTGGCGGCAGACCAAGGAGCATTCAGGTATAACTTATAATTTTTTTAGAAAATATTATAAGGGAAAGAAAAAAGCTTTTGCGTACCGGCTAACAAATGTTAAAACTTATGAAGAGCCGTTAGCCTTGCAAACGTTTGGAATTTCGAGTGCCCCTCAGTCATATCGATATTTGTCCGTTTAATTTATGCTTTAGTCATAAAAAAGGGGGCGGAGAAGATATTGGAAATAATATAATAAAGATATGCAAATTAGTTACTTTTAGTGAGGGACAAATAGATTATAATAAAATAGATGTAGAAAATTACGAGAGTTGAGATACAACGAAGTAATTTGTAATATCAGTGAGTGACTAACTACTTTTGAGCCACACATTAGTATACTGATTATTATAGATGTTGCATGAAAAAATGTTGAACTGATATATATAGGATAACACATTAAAAGATTGTTTGTTGTGTTTATAAAGAAAATAGATACAATTATATTTAATGTTTTAAATGGAGGAATGAATATGAAGATTATTTCAGTGTTTAATAATAAAGGGGGGGTTGGAAAATCCACATTGTCGTTTCATTTAGGTAAAGCTTTGGGCTTAATGGGAAAAAAAGTGTTGTTTGTGGATTTGGATCCTCAGTGTAATTTAACTATAAGTGCAATACGGGAAAGATCATTGGAAAAAATATGGCAAGAGGAGGATGCTTATATTGAGGATTTTGAAGATGCCAGGGGGAAAAATCCGGAGAATTTTTCGAGAATAATAAGTGAAACAAGGTCAATACATTTTCTCTTAAAACCAGCAGAAGATGGTGTAAATGACATTGAAAGTTTACCACCAGCAAAATGTGTTGGAGATAATGTGTATATGATTCCTGGGCGACTTTCTATACATCAATTTGAAAATAGAATATCTGAAAGATGGAGTGGTTTATATCAAAGTGATAATTTAAGCATTAGGACTATAACATATATTAGAAGATTGTGTGAAAGATATGCAGATATGCTTGGTGCTGATTTTGTTTTGGTGGATACATCGCCTAGCCTTGGAATATTAAATAAAACAATCATTTCAACAGTAGACGGATTTATAATACCAGCTCAACCAGATATGTTTAGCCTGTATGGAATAAGGAATATAGGAAATTCTCTTGAATTGTGGGGAAAAGAGCTAAATATAATATATCGGTTGATTTCAGAAGAAAAAAGAGAAAAATTCCCCAAAAAGTTTGTGCAATTTTTGGGATATACACTTTATAATGCTAAAAAATATGATGGCGATAATGAATATCAATTGGCTGATGCACATTATAGCTATGCTAAGAGAATACCGCAAATAATTAATCAATATATAAAAGAGGATAATAAGGTTCAAATTGATGATATTAATATGCCAATCGCAGGAGGAGCAATTATGCATACACATAATACATATCCATCGGTTGCGCAAGCCTTAAAATGTGCCATTTGGGAGGTCCCAGATGTATTTACAAGATTGCAACAAAAAGAACCAGAATATCTAAAGGAACAAATGATAGATGTAAATAGAGGAAGCTTTGGACGATATAGGGAGATAAAGGAAAAATATATTGAATTTGCAACAGCATTTATTGAACGTACGGAGGCACTGTAACCTTATGAATTCAGATGAAAAAAATATTAATGAAATAGTGGATTTTTATAAAAATAATGAGTTACTTAAATATGAACTTGAGGGATTTAAACAGCAAGTTCAAAATTTCTTTTTGGAGTGGCCAGGATTTGTTGTAAACGATAAGTCGGTGATTCATTCAATAAAATCACGTATTAAAGATGCAGAGCATTTAAGAGATAAATTATTAAGAAAAATACATAGTGAAAGAGAAATAACTATTTCAAATTTTCGTAATGAAGTAACAGATTTAATTGGCGTAAGAATTTTATATTTGTATCAGGATCAATTTGAGATAATACATAAGGAGATAATGAGGCAAATAAATGAGAGAAAAGAATGGAAATTGATGGAAGAACCTAAAGCATATACATGGGATCCTGAAGCTGCTAAGACATATGATGGTCTTGGCATTAGACACGAAATTAAAGAAACATTTTATACAAGTGTTCATTATGTCATAAGACCGTATAACAATAATAGTCAATCGGCTTGTTGCGAGATACAAGTAAGGACCTTATTTGAGGAAATATGGGGAGAAATTGATCACAGTATTAATTATCCCCATGCGACGGACAGTATAGCATGTAAAGAACAGTTGAAAGTTCTTGCCAAACTGATTTCATCTGGAACACGATTGAGTGATTCGATTTTTAGAAGTTATAGTGAATATAATGAATTTATAAAGAAACATTAGAGGGTGTTTTATATGGCAACATTTTGGTAACCATTT
>ENA-OUQN01000254-OUQN01000254.1-human-gut-metagenome-genome-assembly--contig:-NODE-254-length-47250-cov-8.545079_pt1 | contig 47250 bp, 51 predicted proteins | sample MGYA00237950_ERZ548832 | MGnify/ENA primary metagenome ERZ548832 (study PRJEB26490, sample SAMN05194703) | human gut metagenome | biome: terrestrial biome; feature: human-associated habitat; material... | reverse complement strand
GCTTGAAATCAGACATGCCACAGCACTAACGACAGGTGCGAAGCACTGGCATCGCCAAAAGGCTGTTTTTTATGTTTTTTGTTTCAGTCCCCCCAGTATTTATCCACTGACCAAAAAAACTAAGGGACGCATATTGTGTGTGCGCCCCCTTTTTTTATTTATTTCTTGTTGGATTACTTCGCTGGGAGAACGTTGATTTTAAGTTTTGCGTAGGCTCTGTCGCATTTTGCGATGGCTTCTTCCACGCTGTCGGCAGTGGCGAGAATCACGCCCATGCGGCGGTGTCCTTTCACTTCTGGTTTGCCGAAGATGCGAATGTCAACGCCTGGCTCTTCAAGCACCTTGTCCACGTTTTCAAATTCCACACGGTTGCTGTCGCCTTCCACCACGATGGCCTTGCTTGCCGATGGACCGTAGAAGCGAATGGCAGGGATAGGCAATTCCATCAAAGCGCGTGCGTGGAGCGCAAATTCACTCATGTTTTGTGAAATCATTGTCACCATGCCGGTGTCGTGTGGACGAGGCGATACTTCGCTGAAGATCACATCATCGCCCTTGATAAACATTTCCACGCCGAAAATGCCATATCCGCCAAGTGCGTCGGTCACCTTTTTCGCAATTTCTTGCGCTTTTTCAATCGCCACTGGTGCCATGGCTTGTGGCTGCCAAGAATAGCGGTAGTCGCCGTCTTGCTGAATGTGGCCTACTGGTTCACAGAATTGTGTGCCAGCCACGTTGCGCACGGTGAGAAGGGTGATTTCGTAGTCGAAATCCACAAATCCTTCCACAATCACTCTGCCGGCTCCTGCACGGCCGCCCTCTTGTGAAATGTGCCAAGCGCGGTCGATGTCGGCCTCTGATTTCACGGTGCTTTGTCCGTGGCCGGAAGAGCTCATAATAGGTTTCACCACGCAAGGAATGCCCACTTCTTTAATGGCTTCCTTAAATTCTTCCTCTGTTGATGCAAAGCGGTAAGGAGAGGTGGGTACGCCAAGTGTTTCGGCTGCCAATCGGCGAATGCCTTCGCGGTTCATTGTCAGTCGGGCAGCGTTGGCGGTAGGAGTAACATTGAAACCCTCTTTTTCAAGCTCCACAAGGGTAGGGGTGGCGATAGCCTCCACTTCAGGGATAATGTGGTCGGGGCGTTCTTCCTCGATTGCCGAGCGCAGAGCCTCACCGTCGAGCATGTTGAAAGTTCTGCTTTTTTGAGCGATTTGCATGGCTGGCGCGCCTTCGTAACGGTCGCAAGCCACCACTTCCACTCCTAAGCGTACAAGCTCAATAGCCACTTCTTTTCCGAGTTCGCCACTGCCAAGAAGCATTGCCTTCTTTCCGATTTCAGTGCCGAAAGATCCAATTTTTGTCATGATTGTATAAGGGATTAATGATATTTGTATGTACAAAGTTACGGCAAGCCATCAGATTATACAAATGAAAAATGGCGAGTGCGCAGGCTTGATTTGCGTATGTTTGTGGAAATCACTAATTTTGCACTATCAAAATACACATATATATTTATAATGAGAGCAAATTTTTATCGCATAATTCTACTTTTATTTGTTTCTGTATTCGCAATTTCCGCCTTTGCACAAGATGATGACACTGATAACTGGCGTTCGAAAATGCCTGTGCGTCGCTTGCACAAGAAGCCCGCGGTAATTGTGGTTGACTCGACCGACAACACCACTTACTATCTTCAACCGCAAGACGAGGAGAAGCCTGCAAAACTGAGTAAGCGCCAGTTGCAGGAAGAGAAAGAGCGTCAGGCGCGCATTACACGCTATTTGAAGCAACGCGCACAGGACGACCCTGAGTTTGAGGAGGAAATGAAGGCGAGAAAGGCACGTCGTGAGGCTGCACAAGCCAAACTCGACTCACTTTTAGCCATTGACTACTCTCTTGATAATCTGCAATGGGGGCCACAACCATTGGAGTGGGTGGATGAGAAAATTAAAGAATCAAAGAAAGAACTGTCGAAAACGCTCCGTGTGTCGTCGGATCGTGTGATTCCAAAAGATGTGAAAATGGAAGTGACCAACAACGACATGTTTTTCTACTTTGATATTGAGGACGGCAAACCACAGCCACTTCGCTTCCATGCGCAATATTATGCCGACGACCCCTTGCAAATTGAAAGCGTGAGGTTCGTTGTGAATGGCTTCGGTTACGACTTCACACCAGTGAATTTGCCAAAAAATGGCAAGCACGGTTCGCGTTTCTATTGGGAAACATTAGACGAGGAATTGACGGCTGCCGATAAGGACTTGGTTTATGCCTTGTCGCATGCCACATGGGCGCGTGTGGTGTTTATTGGTGCCAGAGGCTTCAGCCATGTGAAGAAGTTCACCGAAGATCAAATCAAAGATTTCTATGCAGTTTACGCCCTCTATCTGAAAATGGGCGGAAAATTCTAATCACAGCATATCGTAAAACATAAAAAAATGGGTAGCATTGATTGGTTGCTACCCATTTTTGTAATAGTATTTTACACAAATAAATTATGTGCTTGGGAATGAATTAGATAAGATTTACTTCAACGTCCTTTTCGATTTCAGTTACGTTAACCTTGCCTTCACGAGCGAGCCAGCCGATAGCTGCGAACACTTCTTTTTCTTTGAGTTTTGTGGTTTTCTTCAGACCTTTTACAGTCAATGAACCGTTTGCGTCGTTGAGTGCATTCCAAACTGCACCAGCCCACAAACCAATAGTTTCTACGTTCATAATTAATTGATTTTGTTACTAATTTGTTCTAAAACACGATGCAAAGTTAATCAACCACTTTCATTTGTCCAAATTTTTAACCCATTATTTATCAAACGGTTACTAAAAATGGGCATAAAATTACTATTTTAAACATCAGAATATCAAGCGAATAAACAAAAGTGATTTTTTTTCGAAATCCTTGCGTGCGCGCGTGCGCGCAAGGAAAACCCTTGTGTACGCACGGGCGCACGCAAGAAAGTTGTAAATTTTTTGTTATGGGCTGATTTATGGGCAATATGATATTTTTTATTAACTTTGCATCAATATGATGAAAGCGTTGATAATTAAAAATACTGGAAGTTGGTACATCGTCCGCACCGAAGCGGGCGAAGTGGTGAATTGTAAAATCAAGGGAAATTTCCGATTGAAGGGATTTCGGTGTACCAATCCTGTGGCTGTGGGTGATATCGTGACTATCGAAATCAAGCCCGACGGCACAGCTTTCATCGTGAAGATTGAGCCGCGAAGCAATTACATTATTCGTCGCGCCAGCAATCTTTCCAAGGAATTTCAGATTTTGGCTGCAAATCTCTCGCAGGCGGTGTTGGTGGTTACGCTCACCAATCCCGAAACCAACACCACTTTCGTTGACCGCTTTCTTGCCACGGCTGAAGCCTATCGTGTGCCCGTGGTGATGGCTATCAACAAAATCGACTTGCTCACCGCAGAAGAAGACAAGGAACTGCTCGACGCTTTCTCATATCTATATGAGAGCATTGGCTATCCCGTGATTAAGATGTCGACCCTCACAGGAGAGGGTATCGACCAGCTCAAAGCCCAGTTGAAAGACAAGACCACACTCTTTAGTGGAAATTCGGGAGTGGGCAAGAGTTCGCTTATCAATATGCTTGTGCCCGATGCCAATTTGAAAGTGGGCGATGTATCGGAAACTCACCACACCGGTATGCACACCACCACATTCAGCGAAATGCTCGATTTGCCAGGTGGCGGTGCGATTATCGACACCCCTGGAGTGAAGGGCTTCGGCACCATCGATTTGGAGAAAACCGAGGTGGCTCACTACTTTCGTGAGATATTCAAAATTTCGGAGAATTGCCGATTTGGCAACTGCACCCACACCCACGAGCCTGGCTGCGCTGTGCTTCAGGCTGTGGAGGAGTCGCGCATCAGCCAAAGCCGCTATGCGAGTTACCTGAGCATCATGGAAGATAGTGCCGACGACAAGTATCGCAAAGCATTCTGACCGATTTGCGTATTATTTCTTAAATCTTTACTTAAATCAGTTTTTTGTTGGAAAAAAGAGGGCTTTTATTGCTGATAATTTGTGAGAATTTCTTAATTTTGTAGAAAAATGGAGTAAAATGGCTTCTGAACTACAAGAAACTCTTGCGCGGATTGTCACCAAAAGTAAAGTTTTGGTAGATAAATACCATGTGCTTAATGCTGAAAAAGAGCGTCTTGAGCAGGTTGTTGCCCAACTTCAGAGCGAAGTGGAAGTTCTGAAGAAGGAGAACGAAAAACTCTCCACCGACAATCATTACCTCACTATGGCACGCCATTTCGTGCCCAACAGCGAGAAAGCGGCCGAAGCCAAGAAAATGATTTCCTCCTTAGTGCGGGATATCGACAAATGCATCTCTCAATTAAATGAATGATGCTATGCCAGCTACAGATAAGAAACAAAATATTAATATTCGTATTGCTGATGTTAAGCCTTTTGCCCTTAGCATTCCAGCGGATGATGAAGCCCTCTACCGAGAGTCGGAGAAGCTTGTGAACACGTTGTGGAACAAGTGGATGGCACGATTCAAAGGCACGGATTCGTCGGAAGAGGTGATGGCTAAGGTGGCTTTCCAGTTTGCGCGCTTGTATTCGCAGGCGTATCGCGACAATAAGGCTACTAACGAACTGCTGACTGATTTCGAGAAAGAACTCGATGAAATAGTCATCAAGATATGAAATGATGCCCTATGGCACTGCTAAGCCGTGCAATAGCGAGCATCGCATAAATTTGTTTATTTAAGGTTCCTGCACTTCTCTACAAGCGACTCCGATGCCAATGGGCTGTCGGCGTGCTTGGTGGGCGGTGCTTTTTTTATTAATATATATACAATTATTTTTTCATTCCGTTATGGATTACATAGTATTGACTGTATCGGTGATTGTGGCACTCGTAATAGGTATTGGTGTCACGCTTGCCGTAACTCGCAAAAACGCGAAATCTCAAGCTAACTCTATCCTCGAAAAAGCAAAGCTTGAAGCAGAGGTTCTGAAGAACAATGAAGTGATTAAAGGTAAGGAAGAAGGTCTTTCCATTAAGAGTAATGCTGAAAAGCAAGCCAACCAACGTCTCTCGAAGGTGCAGGCTGAGGAAGCAAAACTCAAGCAACACGAAATTCAGGTGAAGCAACAGCAAGCCGACCTTCAACGCAAGAAATCAGAAACCGACCGCCAACAAGCCGAAAACGAGAAGTTGAAGGCTTCGCTCGACAATAAGAGTGAATTGCTCGACGATAGAAAGAAAGAACTCGACCGCATGGAAATGAGCGTGCGCGAAACCCTCGAACGCGTGAGCGGTCTTTCTGCCGACGAGGCTAAGGAAAAACTCGTGGAATCGCTGAAAGATGAGGCTAAGACTGCCGCTGCATCTTACATCAACGACATTATGGACGACGCAAAGATGACGGCCAACAAGGAGGCAAAGCGCATTATTGTGGAAACCATTCAGCGTGTAGCCACCGAAACTGCTATTGAAAATGCAGTGACAGTGTTCCATATCGACAACGACGACATCAAGGGACGCATCATCGGTCGTGAAGGTCGCAACATTCGTGCTCTTGAAGCCGCAACCGGCGTTGAAATCATCGTTGACGACACCCCAGAAGCTATCGTGCTTTCAGGTTTCGACCCAGTGCGTCGCGAAATCGCACGTTTGGCTTTGCACCAGCTCGTGGCCGACGGCCGTATCCACCCTGCTCGCATCGAGGAAGTGGTGGCTAAGGTTCGCAAGCAAGTGGAAGAGGAAATTATCGAAACCGGTAAGCGTACCTCTATCGACTTGGGTATCCACGGCTTGCACCCCGAAATGATTCGTCTGATTGGTAAGATGAAATACCGTTCAAGTTATGGTCAGAACTTGCTCCAGCACTCTCGCGAAACCGCAAACCTTTGTGCTATCATGGCAAGCGAACTTGGCTTGAATCCAAAGAAGGCGCGCCGTGCTGGTCTGCTCCACGACATCGGCAAAGTGCCCGATGAAGAACCAGAACTGCCACACGCACTGCTCGGCAGCAAATTGGCTGAAAAATATAAGGAAAAGCCCGATATATGCAACGCTATCGCTGCTCACCACGATGAAGAGGAAGCCCTCAGCATGTATGCTCCTATCGTGCAAGTGTGCGACGCCATTTCTGGTGCTCGCCCTGGTGCACGTCGTGAAGTGGTAGAGGCTTACATCAAGCGTTTGAACGACCTTGAGCGTTTGGCTCTCTCTTACCCAGGCGTGGTGAAGACCTACGCTATCCAAGCAGGTCGTGAATTGCGCGTGATTGTGGGCGCTGACAAGATTTCAGATGCCGAAACCGAAAAACTCAGCGGCGAAATCGCAAAGAAGATTCAAGACGAACTCACCTACCCAGGTCAGGTTCGTATCACTGTGATTCGTGAAACCCGCGCTGTGAGCTACGCTAAATAATCGTGCCTCATGATGAGTAACGATAAAGAAAGTAAGAAAGGAATCACCGGACAGGAGTGCCTCACTTGCAACAAGTGTGAGTGCGACTGCGGAAAGCGAAGCAATTTGGATTGCACCAACTGGCTTGGAGACATTCCTGGCAACGATTTTGAAATCGTGGAGGTGCAATTCAAAAACACTCGCAAGGGATTCTATCGCAATAGCGCGCACTTGCCTCTCGAAGTGGGCGACATGGTGGCTGTGGAAGCCAACCCAGGCCACGACATTGGCCGTGTGTCGATGATGGGTAACTTGGTGAAGCTCCAGATGAAGAAAGCCAACCTGAAGCCGGGCGTTGAGATTCTGCGCGTGTTCCGCAAGGCGAAAGCGTCGGATCTTGAGCGATTCGAGCAGGCAAAGGCAAAGGAAGCCGACACCATGATTCGCTCGCGCCAGATTGCCGCCGACTTGAAGTTGAAGATGAAAATCGGCGACGTGGAGTATCAGGGCGATGGAAACAAGGCTATCTTCTACTACATTGCCGATGAGCGTGTGGATTTTCGCCAGTTGATTATGGTGCTGGCTGAAGTGTTTAAGATCCGTGTGGAAATGAAGCAGATTGGCGCACGCCAAGAGGCTGGACGCATCGGTGGTATTGGTCCTTGTGGCCGTCCGCTGTGCTGCGCCACATGGATGTCGAATTTCGTGTCGGTGGCAACAAGCGCCGCACGCTATCAAGACATTTCGCTCAATCCGCAGAAGTTGGCAGGTCAGTGCGCTAAGTTGAAGTGTTGTATCAATTTCGAGGTCGACGACTACGTTGAGGCATCAAAGCAGTTACCTCCACGCGATGTGGCTCTTGAAACCAAAGACAACACTTATTATCACTTCAAGACAGATATTTTCAAGAAGCAAATCACTTACTCCACCGATAAGCATATCCCTGCCAATCTGGTTACGATTAGCGCCTATCGTGTGTTTGAGGTGATTGAAATGAACAAGCAGGGCGAAAAGCCCGACAAACTCGAACGCACCGACGGCAAGAAGCCAGAGATGAAGGCGTTTGGCGATTTGCTTGGTCAAGACAGTATTAGCCGATTCGACAAAAAGAAGAAGAAAAAGAATAAACCCGTTAAGAACGGTGGTGGTAAAGAGAAAGAACCACGCGAAAAGCGCCCAGCCAACGAGAAGCCAACTCGCAAAGACGCTCCTCGCGAACAGCGTGCGCCTCGTGGCAGAAATTCTCAGAATCGCCAAACCGAAGGTGGTGAGGCTCCGCAAAATGTAGAGCAAACACAAGCTCGCAACGAGGCACGCCAGCAAGCTGGAGGTGGCCGCCAACGTGGGCATCACCGTCAAGGAGGCGGCAGAAATCGCCGTCAGGGTGATAATAATCGTAAAGATAATAATGCACCTGCGTCAGATAATTCAGAGAAGTAGGAACTGGAGTGTGCTTGCACTCCTCATGATATTGGTATGCTTAGGCGCTTGTGCGCCCAAGCATACTTCTTATTCTTGCTTTTACGATATACCTGATGAAGGGTGGATGGAAAACACCCCAATTTCTTTCGCCCCAGAGTATGGCGATTCCGCTATCACTTACGACATCACATTCTCGGTGCGTCATTCCGCCTCATATTCCTACGGCAACCTCAATTTGGTGCTCGACTTCATTGCTGCAGATGGGAATGTTGACCGCAAGAACCTGAATTTTGCCATTTCAGATGAGTTTGGCAATTTCAAGGGCGGCGGTTTTGGCGACTATTATCAGCGCAGCCAGTTGGTGGTTTCCGACCTTAAGCCCGACGATGTGAGCAAGATAGTGGTGTGGCCAGCGATGACAGGGTGCAAAACACTTACAGGAATCCACAACTTGGGAATTACAATTACACCTCACCGAAAATGAGCAATCAGTTTAGTTTCAAAAATATAGAAGCCATCATATTTGATATGGATGGCACGCTGTGGAATGCGCTCAAGTCGTATGCCCACATTTGGAATGTGTGTATGGCGGAGTTCGGCATTGAAGGTCATATCGTGGCTGATGATTTGCTGAAATACATGGGTTATTCCATCGACGAGATTTTTGCCCAAGGCATTATCTCCACGCCCAAGCACCTCGACCAAAAGCAGTTCCTCACCCGATTGGAGGAGATTGAAGACCAGTTGATGCCCACGCTTGGTGGTGAGCTGTATTCGGGAGTGTTTGAGGGGTTGAAGGAACTGCGCAAGCACTTCACGCTCATGCTTCAAAGTAATTGCAGCCGTAAGGGGCTGGTCAATTTCATGCGCTACACAGGCACCACCTCGCTATTCACCGACTATTTGTCGTGGGGCATGAACCCGAAGCCGAAAAGCGAGAACATCAAGCTGCTGATGGAGCGAAACGGCATCAAGCGTGCTGTGTATGTGGGCGACACACAATCTGATTGCAACCATGCCCATGACGCAGGTGTGCCGTTTGTGTATATGACCTACGGCTTTGGCGACTGTGCCGATGCCGATATTGAGTTTTCCTCATTCCACGATTTTGTAAATCAAGTAATCTCAGATAATTATGAACAATAATTCTTTCATTCCCACAGGTTGGGAAAATGAAATTAATGCGCGAGTTGAGAAAATTGCCACTCAACTCAAGGCAAACGGCTTAGACGCCGTGTTGCTTGCCGATAATGTGAGTCTATACTACACCAGCGGACGCGTGTTTGCTGGCTACACCTATATTTCTGCCGAGGGCAAGGTGTATTACTGCGTTCGTCGCCCCGTAGGTTTTGAGCAATGCGAAAATGTGCATTATATCAGAAAGCCGGAAATGATTCCAGCCTTGCTCGAAAAACAGCCAGCAAAGTTAGCGTTGAAATCCGATGTGATGACCGTGGCTGAATACAATCGCTTGACTCAAGTGTTCCCCGAAGCGGAAATCACCGATGCCAGTGCTATGTTTCGTGCATTGCGTAGCGTGAAATCTGAATTTGAGCAAAATCTGCTGAAGGAAGACGGTATTCACCACCAAGCCGCATACGAGCGTATTCCTGCCATTTACCGCGCAGGAATGACCGATGTGGAGTTGCAAATTGAGATTGAACGTGCGCTTCGCGTTGAGGGCTGTCTGGGTTTGTTCCGTGTGCAAGGCGGCTCAATGGAACTGTTTATGGGCAATATTCTGGTGGGCGACAATGCCGATTCACCTACGCCTTACGATTTTGCGATGGGTGGTGCTGGCGCAGATGCCTCGCTCCCTGTCGGCGCAAGCGGTGAACCTATCGTGGCTGGCAAAACCGTAATGGTGGATGCTTGTGGCAATTTCAACGGCTATATGACCGATATGACACGCTGCTTTAGAGTGGGAGAAGTGTCGGAACTTGCGATGAATGCACACAAGTTGTCAATTTCTGTCAATCGCCGATTGGCACAGTTTGGCGCAGGAACACCTGCAAAGCAACTTTATGAGGAAGCCGTGAAAATGGTGGAGGAAGCTGGCTTGACCGACTATTTTATGGGCCATAAGCAGAAAGCCGGATTTGTGGGTCATGGCTTGGGCATTGAAATCAACGAGGCACCAGTATTGGCTCCACGCAGCAGAGATGTGCTTGAAGAAGGGCAAGTTGTGGCTATCGAACCCAAATTTGTGATTCCAGGAGTTGGCGCAGTTGGCGTAGAGAACACCTATATCGTGCGCACCGACCATTTGGAGTGCATCACCAATGCTCCAGAAGAAATGATAGAACTGGTGTAAGAATTAATAATCTAACTTAAATCGGTCATTAGGGCGTGTACAAGCCCCTAATGACCGATTTGTGTTTAAATGCTTCGCCTATTAAAACATGTTATGCAGAGCGAAATTGTTGCAAAGATTGCTCCTACAGCACACACGCCCATCCATCCTTCGTGTGTCCAAGCCAATCCTGCACAATAGGTGCCAAAAGATCCGCCTATAAAATAGGTTGTCATGAATATTGTGTTAGCTCTGTTAGATGCTTGAGGTATCTCCTGAATGCACCCACTTTGATTGCTCAGTTGCAGACACTGCAGACCTACATCCACCAAAATGATTGCTACAACAAGCCCCATGAAAGTGTCACCAAATAGATAGGCCACACTCCATGCCACGAGTTGCAAGCAAGCCCCATAAATACTCATATTTCTTATGCCCCATTGATTCACAAGTTTGCCTACACCGCTTGCCGCCAATGCTCCAGCTATGCCGCACATACCTAATGTGCCGACCATCTCGCTACCTGAAAAGAATGGAGCTTGTGCTAACCTAAATGCGAGGCACGACCATATAGCCATCATACTACCAAAACTGAAAGCGGCACGGACAGCATAGAGGCGTATGCGCCCATTGTTCTTTACAATATTAAAAACGCTGACTATCAGACCCTTGTATGTGCCCACATAGTTGCTTTTTATTTGTGGCATTATCTTGAGTGTAAGAAACATACACAGAATCATCACAAGAGCTGCTATGAAAAACATTTCACGCCACCCCAACCATTCACCTACATAACCGCTTACCACTCTCGATGCGAGAATGCCAGTTAGTAACCCAGATAGAACGATGCCCATATTTCTACTTTTGTGCTTCTCCTCTGAATATTGACCGGCTATAGGAATGAAGAATTGTGGAATTACAGAACATGCACCAAGCAGAAGAGAGGCTCCCCAAACAATCCACACCTTGTGGGCAACGGCAATGATTATCGCCATGATTGAGGCCACCGTCATGTTTACAACGATTATGCGTCGGCGTGAGTAGAGGTCGCCCATAGGAATAAGGAGACATAAACCAAGCGCATAGCCTATTTGTGTGACAACGGTAATGAGATTTGCCTCATGCTGACTCACTCCCATGTCGTGACGAATCATTTCTAAAAGAGGCTGGTTGTAATAGCAGTTAGCTACGGTTAACCCCGCAATAATAGCCATCGCAAGCAACAAACTGCGCTCTATTCCTTCATTCTCCTTCAGTTGTTTCATTTTTTTGTATTACGCCGAATGGCTTAATGGGCTTGCCCATGTTAATTCGTCTTTGTGAATCGAGGATTATTTTGATTCTTTCACCTTGAAAGTTACGGTACGGTTGTAGATATAGTTGGCTATGGTGTAAACCACCATAGATGCGAGCATCACGATGTTCTGACCAGCGTTTGGAATCCAGTCGAGTGTGTAGTTCTTCATATCGAACACTTCAAGCATCACACCGCTCACGCCCATCTGAAGACCGTAGCAAACGAGAAAACCAATCACAAACAGCAGAGCCTCACGTTTGAGGTTCTGTTTTGTTTTAAACACCCAGTTTCTGTTCCACACGAAGCTGTTGAGCACGCCAAGCACATAGCCCACAGCATTTGCGGGCACATAGGCAACGCTAAGGAGCGTGTTGAGCACATAGAATGCCACGGCGGTGATAATGGTGTTGCTTGCACCTATCACGCCGTATTTCAGGAGCTGTATCGCTGTTTTCTTGCTTTCTTCTTTTGTGACTTTGACCTTCATAACTTTTTTGAGAGTGTGGTTTATTCGTTCTCGTCGTCGTGGAGTATGGGGAATGAAAGATTATGCTTCACGGCAAAGAAGCGAAGAATGATGATGAAAATTGCACATGACATGAGTTGGGAGATGGTGTTGCCACCAATCACGCCCACCAGCCAATATATGATGCCACCGCCAATACATGCTGTGGCGTAAATCTCTTTGCGGAACACAAGCGGCTCCTCGTTGATAAACACATCGCGCATCACACCGCCCATTGCGCCTGTGATGGTGCCCATGATGATAGCCACCCACATCGGGAAACCGAGCATGAGCGACTTGTAGATGCCTACATCCACAAACAGTCCAAGTCCTATGGCATCGAAGATATAGAATGTGCCTTCAATTTTCACTAACTTCCTCTGCATAACCACCACCAGGATAAAGCCAACAAAGGTGGCGATGCAATACCAGGGGTCGAGCATCCAGAAGGGATGGCACTTCAGAAACACATCACGCATCGTACCACCACCAATGGCAGTGATAAATCCAACTGTGTAGGCTCCGAACCAGTCAAATTTTTTGACAGCTGCCAAGCGCACACCACTTATGGCATAGAATAGCGTTGCGGCAATTTCGAGGAAATACTCGAATGTTCCTACCATGTCTTCTACATTAATCGGCACTATTATTTCTTCTTTTTATAGTTATAATTCAATTTATATGATTTGCCACGATTTGGCAAATATGCTTATTTCACTGGTTGAAGCCCTAATTCCGCTGCTTTTTTCAGCATGTATTCGTAGGCTTCTTCCCGATTGTTCTGTATCACTCCGTCGAGTATGGCATCTTTAATGGCATCTTTAATGATACCCACAGGTCGAGAGGGGGTGAGGCCGTAAATGTCCATGATTTCAGTACCGTCGATAGGTGGCTGAAAATTACGCAGACGGTCTTTTTCCTCAATGTCGATGAGCTTTTGCTTCACGAGCTGATAGTTGTCTTTGTAGCGCTTCACCTTGCTCTCGTTTTTAGAGGTGATGTCAGCGTTGCAGAGCAGCATCAGGTCATCGATGTCGTCGCCAGCGTCAAACAGCAGTCGTCGCACAGCCGAATCCGTAACGATGTCTTCCACCAGGGCGATAGGGCGCATGTGCAGTTCCACCAGCTTTTGCACATATTTCATGTGCTCGTTGAGTGGCAATCGCATTTTGCTGAAAATGCGCGGAATCATCTTTGCTCCTATAAAGTTGTGGTTGTGGAAAGTCCAGCCCACTTGGTCGTCCCAGCGTTTACATGCCGGCTTGCCGATGTCGTGCAGCAGTGCACCCCATCTCAGCCATTCGTTTTGGCTCTGCGAGGCCACATTGTCGAGCACCTGCATGGTGTGCATGAAGTTGTCTTTATGCGCTCTGCCGTTCATCGTGTCCACGCCTTGCATGGCGGCAAGTTCTGGGAAGATGTAGGGGAGCAAGCCACATTCGCTAAGCAGCATAAAGCCGCGCGAAGGGTTGTCGGTGCGCATGATTTTCATCAGTTCCTCGGCAATGCGCTCACGGGTGATGATTTTTATGCGTTCGGCATTTCGGGCGATGGCGTTCATCGTTTCGGGATAGATGTCGAATCCCAAGCGTGTGGCAAATCGCACCGCGCGCATCATGCGCAAAGGGTCATCACTGAAGGTGATGTCGGGGTCGAGCGGTGTGCGGATAAGGCGGCGCTCAATGTCGCCCACTCCGTCGAATGGGTCGAGCAGCTTGCCGTAATTGTTGGCGTTCACGCTAATGGCCATGGCGTTGATGGTGAAGTCGCGGCGGCATTGGTCGTCGTGCAGCGTGCCGTCTTCCACAATCGGATTGCGGCTGTTGCGCTGATACGATTCCCTTCTTGCTCCCACAAACTCCAGTTCCATGCCTTTCGTCTTCACTTGCGCTGTGCCGTAGGTTTTAAACACCGCCAGCGAGGCTTTGCGTCTGCCAATCTTTTCTGCAACGGCTTTCGCCACCTCAATTCCGCTCCCCACGGTCACGAAATCAAGGTCGTCAGATGGCTTTTTCAAAATGATGTCGCGCACGAAGCCACCCACCACATAGCATTCGCGATGCAGTGAGTCGGCTACTTCCCCCACCAGATGGAGGATAGGGCGTGCCATCTCTTTTTCAATGTTTTGTAAGTCGATATCCATCTCCCTTTTTTTGTTACAGTATGCAAAATTAATGCTTTTTTGCCATTCCTCCTTGTTTGGGTGGCGATTTTTCGTTGAATATCGTTCGTTTATGTGCATATATTTGCTCCATTGTTCAATAAAAATGTTCTAATCGTCCTTTTTTGCGGTGGTCGTATAAACTTTTTGCAACCCGCTTGGTCATAGAGGCGCATACTTACAGAAAGCAATGCAATTTAATTTAAAACAAATATAAGATTAACTAAAAATTAGAAACAATGAAAAAAATCGTTTTGTTAGCAATCGCTACAATCATGGGTGCTTCTGCATCGTTCGCACAATTAAGTTTTGGTGTTAAGGGTGGTTTCTCTGCCACAAATTTCTGGGGTGAGGACATCAACCACGGTATCAAACCAAGTTATCAAGCAGGTTTGCTGATGGAATACAAGTTCACCGATAAGTTTGCCATCTCTCCTGAAGTGCTCTTCACTTCACAAGGCGGTAAGATTTCAAGCACCACCGAACTCCTTGGCATCAAGGCTGATGGTGATATGACTTTCAACACCAACTATATCAACGTGCCAGTGATGCTCAAATACTATGTGGCTCCATGCTTCTCTATCGACTTCGGTCCACAAGTGGGCTTCAATGTTTACAGCAAGACCACTGCATCTGGCTCTATCGCTGGTATTGGCACAGGCGACAAGACCGCTGATTTGAAAGATAACACCAACGCTGTAGATTTCGGTTTAGGACTGGGCGGCACATTCAATGTTACCGACAACTTGTTTGTTCAAGCACGCTACACTATGGGATTCACCAAGGTGTTCGACGGTGACAAGGACATCAAAAATGGTAACATATTTGTGGGCTTGGGTTATAAATTCTAAAACCGATTTCCCTAAAATAGAAACCTAATCATTTTCAATTATTCATGAATGGTGGTCATTTTGGCCACCATTTGTTTTATGGCAACTGAGTTTTTGCTACTTTTGTAGAAAATAACACAGAACGACAATGAAAAAGCAAATACTTGTTATGGCTATGGCGTTGATGCTTTCGTTTGGGGCAATGGCGCAAGGTAAACTTCAGTTTAAGGCATTCGATGGCACAATCACCGGCGGTGTGAAGTTCGCAATGAATTTGCCACACTTTTGGGGCGGCTCGCTTCCTCACGGTTTCCGCAATGGCGGCCAGGTGGGTTTGTTTGCCGAATATCGCTTCAATAAGCCCGAATTGAGCAAGTGGAGCATCGCACCAGAACTGGTGTTCAGTTCGCAAGGTGGCAAATTCAAAGTCAGCCAAGCCGTGGCGAAAGTTATTGGCGAAAAGTTTGAGTTTCAAGGCATGGCTGCTGCGCTCGATAAGGAACTGGTGATCACCTCAAACTATATCAACATTCCAATTATGGTGAAATACCGCCTGTCGCCATTCTTCAGCGTGGAAGCAGGTCCGCAAGTGGGTTTCAATGTGTATAACAAAATCAAAATCGACGGCGTTGACGGCAATTTAGACCTCGACCGAGTGAGTCACACCGTGGATTTGGGACTTGGAGCCGGTGCCACATACTACCTCACCGACTATGTGATGTTTCATGTGCGCTACAACATGGACTTTCTCAACACCTACAAGTATATCGACGATAAAAACGGCAATATCCAAATCGGTGCCTCCTACCGCTTCTAATTCTAATCACCACCACACCCATTATAAATCAGTCCACCGCCTCAAAGGAAGACGGTGGACTATTCTTTTTATTCACACACAATTATCTGATTATTTCAATATTAAATGAAAAAGCACAACGAATAGGGCAGAATTAAATGAAATATTCTTTATTTTTGTAGTTGGAACAATAAAAGGACATAAACATTAAATATAAGTATGAAGGCAATTTTAGTAGCAATGGCAACTGTGCTCTTGTCACTGAGCATGGGCGCACAACAGAACATTTCGTTCCGTGAGGGTAAATTGGTTTCCCCACAAGTAAACAACGACTGCACCGTTACATTCCGTGTGAATGCCCCTAAGGCAAAGAACGTGAAGGTATTGGCTGACTGGGAGCAAAATGGCGGACAGGGCGTTATGAAGAAAGGCAAAGACGGAATTTGGGAATATACCACTCCACAACTCGTTTCTGAAATGTACACCTATCGTTTTGATGTTGACGGAGTTGTAAGCATCGACCCTGTTAATCCATTCGTTCGCCGCGATGTGGGCAATGTGTTCAGCATTTTCTACGTTGGTGGTGGCGCAGCTGATGAATATCAGGTGAAGGACGTTGACCATGGTCAAGTGCGCACGGTATGGTATCACTCCAACACTGTGAATGCCGACCGCCGTATGAATGTGTATCTGCCAGCAGGATATGGCAAGACCGACAAGAAATATCCTGTGTTCTACCTTCTCCATGGTAGCGGTGGCGACGAGAACGCATGGCTTGAATTAGGCAACATTTCACGCATCATGGACAACCTCATTGCAGAGGGTAAGTGCGAACCAATGATCGTCGTGATGCCTAACGGCAACTTTGGCAAGCAGGCTGCAGCCGGCGAGACTTCTGAAAATCTCAGCTACAAGCCTGTGATGACCAATTTCCTTGCGCACTATAAGGACGGACTTTTCGAATTGGCTTTCCCGGAAATCGTGAATTATGTAGATGCCACATTCAACACCATTCCCGACAAGGCTCACCGTGCTATCGCTGGTCTTTCAATGGGCGGTATGCACACGCTCATGATTACTGCCAACTATCCAGATATGTTCAACTACATCGGTCTCTACTCTTCCGGTGTTGATTTTACGCTGATAGAGAAGGGTGAAGTGCCTGCTTATGCCAACTTTGACGGCAAACTTGCTAAGCTTGCGCAGACTAATCCAAAACTCTACTGGATTGCTTGTGGCAGTGCCGACGGACTGATGCAGGCAAACAAGCAACTGATGGAGCGCATGGCTAAAAACGGTTTGAAATACACATTCCACGAAAGTTCACGCGGTCATCTTTGGAGCAACTGGCGTCAATATTCACTCATGTTTATTCCTCAGCTTTTCAAATAATCTTTTAGAAGTTAGTATAGTTTATTTAGTAAAGTGGCAAGGCGAAAACTTTTGCAGGGTTTACGTTTGATTCGCTTGAAAAAGTGTAGAGCAAGGGGGTATTTGTTGGAAAAAGTGTAATAAGGTTGAATTATTCGCTTAAAAAAATGTTTGTGCGTAATACTTTACCTCTAAATGATACAAAAAAATCATATCCTTACTGGTATATTGTTGAATTTTTTCTTAATTTTACATTCGAAAAGGGTATAACTAAAGGTATTATGCTATGGATATATTAAGTCTCACCAAAGTAACATCATTGTTCATCCTAACTTTAATAGAAAGAGACGATGGACAAAAGAAACAAATTTTGGAGACGCCAACAAATGGCTCGTGTGTTTAAGGCTCGTATGATTCTGTATGCCGCTTATGGTCATTGCATCATTCGTGAGGATGGAAGCTATTATGAGAATCCTCATTGGTTTGAGTTGGCAAAAGACAAATGGGCACAAGTTTACAAAACTACAGGAACTCCGTGTAGTTGCTGCATGTGCAGAGGATTTGAATATGACCGCAAGGAGTATAAGAAAGAAACTTTGCGTATTATTCGGGAATCAATGGAGTAGTATAAAGGAACAGGATAGGAACTAAATCTATGTCACTATGCGCATAGGTTCAGTTCCTTACTTTTTTGTGTAGGGCAAGACTTTATCAAATATTAAAAAAACCACTACCGATATTCAGAATAAGTATCTTGTAATGTATCATAAAATCCCCAGCCACAATCCGATACGCTATCAATAAGTTTTTCAATCCGTTTGTAATAACAGGCTAATAATCCATTGAGAAAGATAAAGCGCATAGCCTTGTCGAAATTTCTCTCCAGTGTTGTATAGAACTGCTCCCACATATCGCCAAATTCAAGTGTGTATTCGCATCCTTGTTCGATATAGAACAACATTAAATCGGCAACAATGGTCGGCTCCGGTTTTAGCTTTTGAAAATCAGAAATGACTTTTCGACATTTGGCAAATGACGGCTTTTTGGAAAATCCACGAGTTGGAAAGAACTCGTTTCGGATAGCTTTCTTGCTCTTTTCTAATTCGGCGTTGCAATTTGGGGCAAGATAAAACTCCAGATAATCTTTTGCCTCTTTTCGCGCATCGTATAGTTCAAGAACAATATCGGTTATCTGCTCTTTTGTAAGTGACAACAAGTGTTTTTTTAGCTTTGCTTTTGACATAGATTGATGTTCAATTGATTGTGTATTTACATTCCTGCTAATTTCCAAACGATCCTTTTTCTTCCATATCTGCTTCCAATTGATATGTTATTAATCCAGCTGTTTTCTATAAACTGAATCCAATGTGTTTCCATCTTTGTCTTTCCATACCAACCAGCCGTTATTGCTGCTACCAATACAGAAATCTGCGGCAGTACTGGGGCTTGAAAAAGTTTTATCCGATGTTAATACCAATATTCCATTCTCATTGGAAGTGTAATCTTGAAGCATCTTTTCTCGTTTTTCTTTCCAATTGAAAGACGGAACCATTGTTTTGGCTGCAGTACTTCCTTTTAGGACTGTAAAGCCATCTGAACTGTAGAAGCCCTTTGCATTGCACCCTCTACCTTTGGTGTAGAATAGATGTTCTTCTTTGGGTTGTGATACTTCAAAGATATTGCAACCGATGAATGATGCCAGAAACTTCACATCTTCGAAAAATTCATCTATTGAGTCTCGTTGATGCTCTGGTAGATTCGGTGCTTTAGGGATTTGTTTATTGTCGCTTAAAACAAAAGTGTTTGCTTTCTTGGCTTCAGCTATCGCTTTATGTTCTAGGTATTGCACATCAACTTTAGTCATATCGGCATCTTTCGATACGAATATGAGCGCTTTTTGCCAAAACGATTTTTTGCTGTCATGGTCTTTAACACGTTCTTTAAAGTTCTCCGTTTCACCTATATACGCCTGAGGCTTGGTTGATTCATCTTCACCCAGTAATATGTAAAACGCAGGTTTTTGCAACTTTTCTTGTGTATTCAAATAAGAGAGGTTAGAACGTGGCACGACAAACATTTGGCAAATCTTGTTGCTAATGAATGCGTATTGAGTTCCTTTCGGGTCTCCGTCAATTAAATATGTTGTTACAGTCTTTCCCATAAATATGTCTAAATTAAATTACTTTGAGGTATATTTTTTGGAGTAGGTTTTGCAGAATGGTTTGATGGCGCAGTTGAGGCAGTCGGGCTTTTGGGCTTTACACACATAGCGGCCGTGTAGCAGAATCCAGTGGTGCGCCTTCCATTGCCTGTCTTCAGGAATGTGTTTTGCGAGCGACTTTTCCACCTCTAAAGGTGTTTTGCCGTTGCTGAGCCCGATGCGGTTAGCCACACGGAACACATGCGTATCTACGGCGATAGCAGCTTTTCCGAACGCTTGTCCGAGCATCACGTTAGCGGTTTTACGCCCCACGCCGGGGAGTCGGGTCATTTCTGCCATTGTATTCGGAATCTCGCCTCCAAACTCATTGACGAGCATTCTCGACATGTCCAGCAGGTGCTGGGCTTTGCTGTTGGGGTACGACACGCTTTTCACGAGTGAGAAAATGTTGTCGAACGATGCCTTTGCCATGCCTTCAGCCGTTGGGTATGCCGCAAATAGGGCAGGGGTGACCATGTTGATGCGTTTGTCGGTGCATTGAGCCGAAAGCATCACCGCCACCAGTAGCTCAAAATTGTTGCTGTAGTTGAGTTCTGTGCCAGGATTCGGGTTTTGTTCCTGCCAGTATGCCAAGCAGCCTTCATATCGTTCTTTTAGCGTCATTTCCTTAGATATGGTTTAAACGAAAAATGATGCAACTAATGTGCATCATTTCTCTGTATTGTTTGTTGTGACCTGTCAGGATCCGTAAAGATAGTTCCCGACAGTTGTTAACTTCTATAAATTAGTGTGCTGCCTCAAATTCGTCGAGGAAGCGAACATCGTTTTCGCTAAACATGCGCAAGTCTTTCACCATATATTTCAAGTTGGTGATACGCTCGATACCCAAACCGAATGCGTAGCCGCTATACACGCTGCTGTCGATGCCGCTTGATTCGAGCACGTTAGGGTCAACCATGCCACAGCCGAGAATTTCCACCCAGCCAGTGTGCTTACAGAAGCCGCAACCTTCGCCACCACAAAGCATACATGATACGTCCATTTCGGCACTTGGCTCAGTGAATGGGAAGTAGCTTGGACGAAGACGGATTTTTGTGTCGGCACCGAAAAGCTCTTGTGCAAAGTTGAGGAGCACTTGCTTTAAGTCGGCAAAGCTCACATTCTTGTCGATGTACAATCCTTCAATCTGGTGGAAGAAGCAGTGTGCGCGTGCGGTAATTGCCTCGTTGCGATACACACGGCCTGGGCAGATGATGCGAATAGGTGGTTGCTTCTTTTCCATTGCGCGAACCTGCACAGAGCTGGTGTGGCTACGCAAAATGATGTTGCGCTTCACGTCTTTCTCGTCAGCGTTGATGAAGAATGTGTCTTGCATATCGCGTGCAGGGTGGTCGGCGGCAAAGTTGAGCGCGCTGAACACGTGCCAGTCGTCTTCCACTTCTGGACCATCAGCCAATGTGAAGCCAAGACGTGCGAAGATATCAATGATTTCTTTGCGAACGAGAGAAATAGGGTGGCGTGTGCCAAGCTTTTCTGGCATGGCAGGGCGTGTGATATCTATCTTGTTGGCTTCTTTTGCTTGAGCTTTCAAACCTTCGCGAAGTTCGTTCAACTTATCAGTTGCGAGGTTCTTGAGTTCGTTTAATTTCTGGCCAAATTCCTTCTTTTGATCAGCTGGCACATTACGAAATTCGTTGAACAGGGCTGTCACTTCGCCCTTTTTGCTGAGATATTTGATTCTCAATGCTTCAAGTGCTTCTTCGTTGGCTGCTTGAAGTGCGTTGATTTGCTCTTTTAAAGCTTCAATTCTTTCGAGTAACATATATATTATTATAGTTTTCAACGCAAAATTACAAAAAATCCCTTAATCCGAAAAACTTTTGATAGCCTAATCCCCCACAGCTTATCAAAATTCAATATCTTTGCATTAATTATGCGTACAGATTATTCACAGCAATTTGAAAAGCGAGTTAAAGATTTTATCTTGCAGCACCACCTGATAAGTGGTGTTCGGCCTGTGTTAGTGACACTTAGTGGCGGTGCCGATTCTGTGGCACTTCTGCGTGTGCTGCTGGCCTTGGGCTACGACTGTAAGGCAGCGCACTGCAATTTCCATCTCCGTGGCGATGAGTCGAATCGCGATGAGGCTTTTGTGCGTGAGTTGTGCGCTCACTTGAATGTGCCGCTTTTTGTGAAAGACTTCGATGTGCCGGCGTATATGAGGAGCAAGGGTGTTTCGCTTGAAATGGCTTGCCGCGATTTGCGCTACGCATGGTTTAAGGTGCTGCTTCGCGAGCAGGATTGCGGAGTGATTGCTGTGGCACATCATCAGAACGATAATGTGGAAACCTTTTTCATCAACGCCTTGAGAGGGTCGGGAATTGGTGGACTGTCGGGCATCGCTCCAAAAAACGATGCTGTGGTGAGGCCATTACTATGTGTGACGAGGGGTGAAGTGCTTGAATATCTTGAAGATAACAGCCAATGTTATGTGACAGACTCCACTAACCAGAAAAATGATGTGAAGCGAAATAAGTTGAGAAACATCATTTTACCCACCATTGAGCAATATTTTCCTGGTGCTGCTGCACAACTGGGCAAAACGGTGCAGCAGGTGCGCTCGTGCGCTTCGCTTTATGATGAACTGATTGAGCAAGCAAGGGCAGAAATCTGTGAACAGAAAGATGATGTTCTGCTGGTGGATTGTGCCCGCTTGTTACGGTTTACAAATGCCAATACTTTACTTTTCGAAATTCTAAAACCCTATGGCTTCAATTATGCACAATGCACCGATATTTTGAAGGCATTTGGCTGTGAACACGGAGTTGGCAAACACTTCTATTCCTCAACCTTTACTTTAACTATATTACGCAGTAAATTTGAAGTTTTTGTCAATAAAGTAAAACTTGAATGTGCGTACGGCATTAATTTGTGCGACAATTATATATCGCATCCAGTAAAAATGATGGTGGAAAAAGTTTTGCGTACGCAACACGATTTGAAATCGTGCAATGGTAAAGATGTAATTGCACTTTCATGTGATGTGAAAAATGCCAAAAATGTAGTGGTTCGCCATTGGAAAAATGGCGATAGATTTCGCCCATTCGGTATGAAAGGCAGCAAGCTTTTAAGCGACTTGTTTACAGACCTAAAATTGAGTGAGCGAGAAAAGCAGGAAGTGTGGGTGATGGAGGCCGATGGTGATATTATTTGGGTGATTGGCCACCGTGCATCTGCCTTGTATAAAGTTGGGGCTGACGATGATGCCTATTTTGTGGTATCGTTGTGCAAATAGCGTAGCACTCTGTTGAGGCTTGCTTCGCCTTTCAACAGCACTTTTTTGTCGGAATCAAGCAAATAAAATAGTGGGAGAGTGGGGAGCGAATACGTTTCGTTTTGCTCTATGTCCTGTTTTTTGTTCCAGCCATTTATGATGTAGGTGGGGAAGTTGCTGCTTTTCCATGCCTGCTCATCGTCAAGCGTGTAGATGCCCACAATTTCAAGGCGTTTTTCCGCCACCTTATTTTGTAATGTGGTGCAGGTGTCGAGCCTGTGTTTCACCTTTTCGCACGATTCGCAGTCGGGGTCGTTGAAATAGATGAGTGTGAGCGGCGCAGTGCTGTCGTAGATGTGGTGCGCGCTGCCATCTGTGGTTACATATTCTATATCAGCGGCTTGTGTGCCTATCTGATTCTTCAAAGCATCGGCGAGCAACAGTTTCGGGCGCATTTTGTCGGCTTCCGACAACAGCTCGCTATCGCACACAGCCCTCAGCACTTCCACATATTTCGCTTCGTCGTGCGCTGTGTTCAGCGGATTGCCGAATGTGTCTTCAGCCTGTTCGAGTGCTTGCAGTACCGCTTTTCTGTCGGTGAAGGCACACACTTGCGCGTGGCTATTTGCTATGCAAAAAGCCGCAATAATAGCGAATATGTGGCGCTTATTCATGAAATAACTGCGTTTATCTTGCAAATATAGGCAGAAAACGAGTAATTTTGTATTGTTAAAGCATTAAATAAATGAAAAAGATTGCAAAAACCAATGTCGCAAGGCTTCTTGATCAGGCGAAAATTTCATATTCGCTTGTGCCATACATTGTGGACGAGAACGACCTTAGCGCAGGACATATTGCGGAGCAACTTGGTGAAGACATTGAGCAAGTGTTTAAAACTTTGGTGCTGCGTGGCGATAAAACTGGGCACTTTGTGTGCGTGGTGCCTGGTGAAGATGAGGTGGACTTGAAGAAAGCCGCAAAAATTTCGGGCAACAAAAAAGCCGACTTGATTCCGATGAAGGAGTTGCTGCCCACCACGGGCTATATTCGTGGTGGCTGTTCGCCAATCGGCATGAAAAAGCCTTTCCCCACCTATTTCCACGAAACCTGCATCTTGTTCGACTACATTTATGTGAGTGCTGGCGTGCGTGGTTTGCAACTGAAAATCAATCCCGACGACCTTGTGAAATATGTGGGTGCAACTGTGTGCGACTTGGTTTCGGATAAATAATAAAGCTTGAGTAAAAATGCGAAATACATTCGGTAATATATTGACGGTCACTACTTTCGGTGAATCGCACGGCGTGGCGATTGGTGGCGTGATTGATGGTTTCCCGGCTGGTGTGAAAATTGATTTCGATTTCATTCAGCGTCAGGTTTCACGTCGCCGTCCGGGGCAGTCGGCTATCACCACTTCACGCAATGAGGCTGATGAGGTTGAGATCCTTTCGGGCGTGTTCGAGGGTGTGAGTTTGGGCACTCCTATCGGCTTTATGATTAGGAACACCAACCAACATTCGTCAGACTATAGCGACATTGCCAAGTGCTACCGTCCGTCACATGCCGATTTCACTTATCAAACCAAGTATGGCATTCGCGACTATCGTGGTGGCGGACGCTCATCGGCGCGCGAAACTGCCGCTCGTGTGGTGGCAGGAGCCTTTGCCATGCAAGCGTTGAAGCAACTGGGGATTGAGGTGACGGCTTACACTTCACAAGTGGCTTCAATAGCCGTGGATTCGTCCTATCAGTCGCTCGATTTGTCTGCAATCGACAACAATGCAGTGCGATGCCCCGACCAAGAAAAAGCCACTGAAATGATTGCCGCCATTACCGATGCCAAGGCGAAAGGCGATACGCTTGGTGGCGTGGTGTCGTGTGTGATTAAGGGTGTGCCTGCTGGTTTGGGCGAACCTGTTTTCTCGCGCCTCAATGCGCAGCTGTCGATGGCTATGATGTCGATAAATGCGGCTAAGGGCGTGGAGTTTGGCTTAGGATTTGATTTTGTAAATCATCGTGGTAGCGAGGTGATTGATAGCTTCGTGAGTGATGGCGAAAAAGTGCGCACTACCACCAACTATTCGGGTGGCATACAGGGCGGTATCAGCAACGGTGAGGACATTTACTTTAATGTGGCATTTAAGCCTGTGGCTACGCTTCTGCAAGATGTTCCCACTATCGACATGCATGGAAATGCCACCGTGTTGCACGCTAAAGGCCGTCACGATCCATGCGTGGTGCCAAGGGCTGTGCCCATTGTCGAGGCGATGGCAGCGTTGGTGATTTTGGACAACTATTTGCTAAATCGTACCGCAAAGATTTGAAACAGCCTAAACTATATCGCACTTATTCCGACTTTTTGAATGAGCATTTCGCCTTTCGGGTGCAGAAATTGCCCATCGATGCAGGATTCACTTGTCCTAATCGTGATGGCACTAAAGGGGTGGGTGGCTGTATTTATTGCAACAACCAGTCGTTCAACACCTCTTACTGTAATGCGGCCTTGAGCGTGACGGAGCAACTGGAGCGTGGAAAGCGGTTTTTCTCTGGGAAATATGAGGGCATGAAGTTTCTCGCATATTTTCAGTCGCACACTGGCACACACGCCTCGTTGGAGCGGCTCAAGGCACTGTATGCCGAGGCTGTTGCCGTTGATGATGTGGTGGGGATTGTGATTGCCACGCGCCCCGATTGCGTGTCGAAAGAGTTGTTGGACTATTTGCGAGAACTTCAGCAGCGTTGTTTTGTGATGCTTGAATATGGCGTGGAAACGCTCAACGATAGCACGCTGCGCATCATCAATCGCTGTCACGACGCTGCCACTTCTGTGTCAGCCATCAAGCTTACGCACGAATATGGCATACCGCAATGCGTCCACTTGATTCTCGGTTTACCCGGCGAGTCGCAGCACGATATGCTCCATACTGTTGATGTAATATCCTCATTGCCAGTAGATGTGGTGAAATTTCATCAGCTTCAAGTGATTAAAGGCACGGCACTTGAAAAAATGCTCAATTCTGGACAAATTGCCGACTTCCGATGCTTCACTTTAGATGAATATTTGGCACTGTGTGGCGAAGTGGTGAAGCGTTTGTCGCCAAAAATTGCCATTGAGCGATTCGTTTCGGAGTCGCCAGCCGACATGCTCATCAACCCGAAATGGGGCATCAAGCCCGATAAATTCAAGTCGATGCTTGAAAAATACCTCATTCAGCATCATATTTCTCAGCAAAATTCATGAAAAACGCAAAAAATCGCCCAATAAGTGTTGGAATTTCAATTTCATTTCTTAAATTTGCAAAAGTAATAAGGGGTATTAGCTCATCTGGTAGAGCGCAACACTGGCAGTGTTGAGGTAAGCGGTTCGAGTCCGCTATACTCCACAATCAAAAAAAAACGCGACCCACTCCAGGCCGCGTTTTTTTTGTCATATATGTGCCGTAAGTATTAACGCTCGATAGCTTCTTTGATGCAATCTACGATGTAGCGAACATCGTCGTCGGTCACGCAAGGACCAGTAGGCAGGCACATACCTATTTTGAAAATGGCTTCGCTCACACCGTTGGTGTAGGCTGGTGCGTTTTGGTAAATAGGCTGCTTGTGCATAGGTTTCCATACAGGGCGTGCTTCAATCAGTGCTTTGTCAAGCCAAATGCGCATCGCTTCCACATTCCTGTTAGGCTGACACTCGGTAGTGATGGGCTTGGCGATATGCACCACGCTGCCAGCACCGCCCACTGCGCCTGTAACGGTTTTGCTATAGGCTTTATCTTCACCTTTCACACGCAATTCTGGATCGATGGTAATGGCAGTCAGCCAGAAGTTGGAATCGTATTTCCCGCAGGTTGGCTGGGTGTGCACGTGTATCCCCTTCACATCCTTCAGCAGTTCCTCATACAGTGCCTGAGCGTGACGGTGGTGAGCCAAATGCTTTTCAGCAACCGTCATCTGCCCGCGGCCTATGCCAGCGCAAATATTGCTCATGCGGTAGTTGAACCCAATCTTCTCGTGCTGATAGTAGGGATAACTCTCGCGATACTGTGTGGCATACATCATAATCTCACGCCATTGCTCATCGCTGTTCGTGATCATAGCACCGCCGCCGCTGGTGGTAATCATCTTATTGCCATTAAACGACAATATGCCTAAGTGACCGAATGTGCCGAGCATTTGCCCTTTATATTTCGATCCGAATCCTTCAGCCGCGTCTTCAATTACAGGTATCTCGTATCGATTGGCAATCTCCATGATGCGGTCGCAATCGTAGGGCATACCGTACAGTGCCACTGGAACAATCGCCTTTGGTTTACGCCCGGTTTTCGCAATTCTGTCCACAATTGCCTTTTCAAGCAAATCTGGATCCATATTCCAAGTGTCGGGCTCCGAATCCACAAAAACAGGAGTGGCGCCTAAATATGTGATAGGGTGTGATGAGGCGCAAAAGGTGAACGATTGAACAATCACCTCGTCGCCAGCTTCCACGCCACACTCCACCAATGCAAGGTGAACGGCAGCCGTGCCAGAGGCAAGTGCCACAATACGCTTGTTTTCACCAATAAACTCCTCAAGAGCCTTTTCAAACCCATCGACATTCGGCCCCAAAGGCACAACCCAATTGGTATCAAAAGCCTCTTTCACATATTTCTGCTCCATGCCCTCCTCCGACATGTGAGCCAAACACAAATAAATTCTTTTCCTTTCCTTCATTGTGAAGAAATTATATATATCAAATTCGTAATTATTTTTTTATGAGCAAATAGAGTTTAGATGAGAGGAAAATCATCACTCATAAGGTCACTTTTCTTGGTAATGACAACTTCGTCATACATCATCATCACAATATCCTCTTCATATTCCCCAACAATACTTTTGTTCTCAATTCCGTGAATGTTGTTGAGTATGAGTTTGATGAAATCAACGCCTGCACCATAGGCATGGAGATAAGCTCCACCAAATCGGGGGTTAATCTCATTGAGATAATATTCTCCGTCCTTCATAAAGAAATCCATGTCGCAGGGGCCATTTAATTCCAACACAGAGCATACTTCCTCTATGAAATCGAATAGTTTTTGGTCCTTGAATGAGATAGTCTTATTTGCTCCGCCCACACGAGTCTCTATTTTCTTTTTAGTGAAGGCCGCTACAGGTTTGTGGCTGATGCAGTCGACATACACATCGGCATCGCAGTCGCCTCCTGTCATCAACTCTTGAATAATGTAGGTGAATTTGCCATCTTTAAACTTAGCTTCAGCCTCTTCCCAGGAGTTTACCTTTCCTATACCTACACTGCCACTGCCGTTGATAGGCTTCATAAACACAGGGAAGCTTATCTCGCCTTTTTCCAGTCCGTTTTTAAATCCCTCTAATGAGTTGTAAGTGAGTATTGTTCTTACACCTTTATCATGAAGATACTTGAACATTTCATATTTGTCATAACATAGGCGAGCTGTCCAGTCGGCTGGGCACAAAGGAAGAATGCCTTTTGATAGCAAGTCTTCTCTGTTTTTTGCCAGTATCTCAATCTCTGGATCAATTAATGTAGTTATGGCCTTTACTTTGCTTTTTTCGCAAATATCTAAAACATGCTCATAATATGAGGGATCATCAATCCTTGGCACAAGATATGTTTCATCGGCCATGAATAATGCTGGTGCAACAGGGCTCATATCTGTTGCCACAATTTTACCACAACCGTTCATTGATTTGCGGAAGTCTTTAAGTAGGGTCGCTCTTCGACCACAACTACAAAACATGATATTATCCATTGTTTTGTCTCAATTATATATTTGTTATTTAAATTTATTCTTTACTATATGCTCTTGCGCTGTCCATTTTTCGCGAATCAGCTCAAAACTATCTTCATTTTTGATATAGATGTTGGGTATGTATCTAATAAACATAGGACTTAAACACATCGTGTATGCCCCAACATTGTTGTAAACAATTCTATCGCCAACGCTTAGCAATGGTTTGTCTTTTAATGTGTGCATACGGTCGTATTCAAGACATGTGCAACCACTTACAATTTGTTCCTTTGCTATATCACGATTTTTGTTGTCGTCCACAGTTTCGCATAGATATGTGCTCTTTTTGAAAAATGGGTCAATGTCGTTTCTGCTACCATTTGTAGTTATAAACCAGAGTTCCCTTTCCACATGCTTCACATCAATCACTTCACTTATAAATGAGAAGCATGATGCCACAAGAGCATTTCCCGGCTCAACGATTACGCATAAATTTTGCATCTCAAATTTTGACAATACTTCGTAAAACGCATCGCTATATTGTTGGTAAGTGGGTTTATTTGGGAATATTCCGAAAAATCCACCGCCAACATCTAAATAATTGATGCTTAAGCCATACTTCTTAATGGTCTGACAAGCATACTCTATGGATTTTTTATAGAATCTTACGCTTCTACTGTGGGTGGTCCTGTGAATATGTAGTCCTGCCAACTCCACGTTGTCTATTTGTTCGATGAATGAAAGTGCATCTTTCAGTTCTTCAGTTTCATCAGAAAAACCAAATCTGCTGTTGTCATTTTCACCGTCGGCATCTTCTGGTGAGACGTGCGATATATTGATATTTACGCGTAGCCCAACATTGTATTTTTTATCATGGGGTAGTTCCTTAAGCCATGAAAGTTCTCTTTTCGTTTCAATATTTACTATCGCACCATGAAGGATAGCATCTATAAATGTTTTTTTCGACTTCAAAGGGCCATTGTAGATGATGTTGCCTTTGTCGAATCCACAAGCGAGTGCCAGTTCGTATTCGTCAGAAGAAACAACCTCGGCATAAGCACCAAGTTTTCCTGCACACTTTAGACAGAAAGGAACAGAGTTGGTTTTTACTGAATATCCAACTATTGAGTTTCCGAACTTGGAGTTTAAAGCCTCTTGAAATCCTCTAACACTTCTTTCTAATTCCTTGGGGTCAAGAATAAAGCAAGGAGTGCTTAAATCATTAATTTTTTCCATTAAATAGGGGTGTGGTGAACTGCTTGTTCTCTACGTTATCGTTTTCTATGTCTTTGCGCAATACCACTTTTTTAGCTGTGGTCCAAACTACTTTCACATCAGTAATGAAAGAGATGTGGTCAACATACCAGACATCGAGTTCAAATTTCTTTGTCCAACTTAAATTGTTTCGACCATGACACTGTGCCCACCCCGTGATGCCAGGCCGCACATCGTGTCGTCGCGATTGTTCTGCGCTGTATAATGGCAAATATTGCATTAAAAGTGGGCGAGGACCAATAATTGCCATATCGCCTTTCAGTACATTTATTAATTGTGGCAATTCGTCAATACTTGTGTTTCTGACGAATCGACCGAATTTAGTTATCCGTTGTACATCTGGTAATAGTTTGCCATCAGACCCTTTCTTCTCGTTCATAGTTTTGAACTTGATAATCTTGAATGGCTTGCCCTTGTATCCGGGGCGCTCTTGTAAGAAAAATGCACCAGCTCCCTCATTGAAAATCAGTAGCAGAATGGTCACAATCAACAGAAATGGCCAAATTATCAATAGCACGCAAAGCACTATGAAAAAATCAATTATGCGTTTTAAAAAATGCTTATACATAAATTCATTTTAAGGAAATTATTTTTGTGATTTTTTCGTAATAGCAGTTACTACCAAGGTACTCCAATAGTTCGTAGTCTGGGTTGTGATTTCCTTCAATTAGTTCAACTCCATTTTGAGTAATCGCCACGTCCCAACCGATAAATCCAATTTGAGGGATGTGCTCCGCTGCATCACAACTTACTTTTATGACTTTGTCCCAATTTGGAATTTGATAGCCAAGCATAACTATATTAGTTCCTGGATGTATAATATGATTTTCGCCAGCTTTGGATTTACCTCTTGAGCATACAATGCCAGTTTGTAAATCTACTTCATATATCGAACCGCCTTGAGCATAATTATCAACCACAGAATCACCAACGCCAGCACGGAGTATAGCTTTTATTACATGAGCTTTCCCCTTTTTATCGAGAATAGTGTGAGTGCGAATTGTATTTACAGAAGTATTTCCAAACACCATTCTCTCATTTTGCTTAATAACCTCTTCAATTATTACATTTTCTGCTTTTAGTTCCTTATATATTTTTGAGAGATCTGTATTGGGAGCATCAGACAATACAAATTTACGAATGCCTCCACCTTCCACTCCATTTATTGGTTTTATAATCACAGAGGTGTAGCTTTTTATGAAACTAATAACGCTTTCTTCCGAGGCTTGATTAATATCTAACCAATCTCTATGAACAAATTCTTTAAAGTAATTGTTGAAGTCTTGCTTTTCGTTCAGAATGTGAATGTATTCTTTTTTGTTAAGTTGGTCAAATAACTTAACTATTCGATTGTAGGTTAAACATTTTTTCGTTCTGCGTGGCTTTTTCTCCAGAACTCACCTATCACATATTGTCTTATCAAGCATCTGTGACTTATTACAGCACAAATGTAATCGAAATACAAATATGCTTTACAGATACCTTGTGTATGAGAAACATGGTTAAGTCCTTTCTGTACTTTCTTTATGTATTCTATGTATTTGTTCATTGTAAGCAATTCAATACCACAGGATTATTCTTCGTAATCTTCTTTTCTGCCCCATAGTTGTGCCATAGGTTCTGTATCCATTTCGTGCTTAAAGTCGCGAAGCTGGTCAAGATAGCTGTATTTTGGGCGATATGACGGGAAGTCGTCAAAAGTTTTACTCATGTCAAAGGCATTTTCAAGAGGGTCGGGCTTGTTTGGCACATAGATAACCTCTGATGGATTGTCCTTTGGCGAGAACACTTCAATTATGCCCTTGATTTGCTCCTCAAGCGTCACTTGCCATCCGTTACCCAAATTATAGCATCCACCTTCTTTGTCGCTTTCAATGCAGGCCTGAACCATGCGCACGAAATCTTTGATATATACCATTTCTTTAGCTTTCTTACAGTTGCCCCATATCTCAATAGGCAAACTTTTGCTTGCTCTGTCCATTAGCATACGGAATGGCATCATTCTGCGTTTAAAGTCGGCATAATGATATGCGTTTGGATGATACTGATAAATGGTGAAAAAGCGAAGAGCAAAGAAATGAATGCCATATTCAGCTCTGTAGTGTTCCATCAAGTCGATAGCTGCGTTTTTAGCAATCGTGTAGATAGCATGATCCCCTGTGAGAGGAAAGTGGCGAGGAGCATCACACGGTATCACCATACCATTGTTGTGATATTTTGCCATATCTGAAGGTGTTTGTGGAAACACAATCTTCTTGCAGTTCACTGTTCGCATCCAGTTCAGCACATTCAGAGTGCCGATAGTGATGCTTTCAAACAAATCAATGGGGTCGAAAGCATATCGGCTGGGAAGTGAACTCGCAAAATGCGCCACAGCATATATGTCATCTTTCGGAAGAATATCAAAGGCCTTAGGGTCTTTAATATCAACGCTGTAGTACGACATTCCACGGTCGGCAAAAAAGTTATTATCATTTTTTCTGTGGCCTACAGCAATCACATCATATCCCTGCTCCTTCATGTGAACAGAAATATACGCGCCTAAATTGCCAGTGGCTCCAAAAACAACTATTTTCTTCATATTCATTTTTTTAGTTATATCCATTGAAAGGCTCCATTGTGGCATTGCCTTCTTGGGTAATACCGTCGCGATTGAGCACGGTTTTTATTGTGCTGATAATTATTTTTATGTCGGTCAGAAAAGAGCAGTTGTCCACGTACCACACATCGAGCTTAAATCTTTCTGTCCATGAAATACCATTTCTGCCGTGGCACTGTGCCCAACCGGTGATACCAGGGCGCACATTATGTCGGCGGGCTTGTTCGGTACTGTATAGTGGAAGATAATGCACACGCAATGGACGAGGGCCAATCAGAGCCATGTCGCCCTTTAACACATTGATGAGCTGAGGTAACTCGTCGATAGATGTGGAACGCACAAATTTGCCAACTTTTGTCAATCGCTTCCCATCGGGCAGCAGATTGCCATCGTCATCTCGTTCATCAGTCATTGTCTTATACTTGATAATTTTAAAAATACTCCCATTTAACCCTGGACGTTCTTGCAAGAAAAAAGCCCCAGCCCCCTTATTGGCAATTGTGAGCCAGATGTAGATGACCAGAAGAAACGGCCAAATCACAAGAAGCGCAACAAGTGCTATGCAGAAATCAATTATCCGTTTAAAGCCATGCTGATACATTCTTTGTCAAATTTCTATAGTTCTACAACTGGCGCATTCTGCCACTCTATCAACTTGTCGGCTGATTTAAGGCTTTGAAATTGATAGGCTGTAATGAGTTTACTCATTTTGTTGAAAGCGTTTTTTTTGCCTAGATTCGATTTGATGTGCCGTTTGTAGCGATTAAAGAACGTTCCAGATTCTTTGAAGTAGTCTTCAAATTCCTTCTTTGTCAACATTCTTTCGCTTTCGGGAATAAGGTCGTCAATGTGGAAATAAGTCATGGCATAGAGGCTATTTTTCATTTCCTTTTTCACAAACCATAGAGGGAAAAAGCGGAAATAACCTCCTCCAGAATAAGCAACATCTTTACCTGCTATATGGGTAGTGCATATTGGAAATTCCTTGATTTTAACGCCACCGCATTTTACTATCGAAGGTGCTTTTTGCCCGAAATTTGCAAATCCACCAAAATCGCGAGTTGCTGGAAAAATTGAAGCGTCGCGCTCAATTCCACATTCAGCTAAAATTTCAAAAGCCCATTTATTACTGTTTCCGATGGAGAAGGCGGGTGCTCTATAGCTAAGCACTTTTTCTCCGATACATTGCTCCAATGCGTCAATCGCACTAATAGTATCTGTGCGAAATTCTTCTTCAGTTAATTTTGTAATCCAAACATGCTGGTCGGAATGGCAACCTATTTCATGTCCTTTATCAGCAATTCTTCTAACCACTTCAGGGAACTCTCTTGCCATTCCTCCCACACAGAAAAATGTCGCTTTTTTCTGTTCTATCTCCAATTTGTCGAGAATCTGATTTAGATAGAGATCGAAAGCTTGATATTTTTCTTGTCGGTTTCCAAAATAGTTCTTCTCAAGAAACCATTCCTCAATATCAAACGTAAGTATATTCATTGCTTTGGTCTGTTTGGAATTTGTTTTACTACTTTAGCAGGGCGACCTGTAGCAATAGTCCATGCTGGCACATCTTTTGTTACAAGTGAGCCAGCACCAACTATTGCTCCTTCTCCGATTGTGACACCTGGCATTATGAATGACTCCATTCCTACAAGGCATCCCTTTTTCAATACAATAGGCTTCAGGACATATCCAAGTTTCATATAATCGCTACCTACATAATAATCACTAAAATTGCGCTGATGACATAGTAAACGTGACCCGCCGGCAATACTCACACTGTCTTCTAAGGTGATTAAATCTGCATGTCCTGTGTCTATGTGCACATTGTCACCCACAAAACATCCCTTTCCTACATGACATCCGATGCTTTTCATAACCCAAGGTCGCACTCTCCTTGGAAGAAAAGGGGAGAGCAGGAAAGAGTTGAACACGAATTTTATTAAAAATGTGTCTTTGTAGGTTTTAAGCACTCGTTTGACGACTCCCCAGATAGACACTTGACCATAGGCTTCTTCTGAATAATTAAATCCTAGTTTTCGAAGCATTCGAAAAGTAATGCTGAGTTTTTTCTTGTTTTCACTCATTATTTATCGCTTTTTTAACTCTGTTTCTATAAACTGAAGCATCAGTTCGCAATATTTTGTATGACTGAAATGCTTTGATACGAATTCGCGGCCTTTTTCCCCCATTGCGGCTGCAGATGCTTTGTCTAAAAGCCTTTCTACTGCGCAAATGATAGACTCTGGGGTTTTATCAATATGATACCCTGTTTTACCGTTTATAACAGTCTCTGCACTTCCTGTGTAGCCAGAAACGATAGCCGGAACGCCCATTGCTTCTGCCTCTAATGCTACCATACCAAGACCTTCACGGTGGGTCGGAAGCACAAGTACATTCATCAGCATATAGTAAGTTTGTATTTTGCTGAATGGGACTTGTCCAGTAAATATGATGTCCTCTCCATTGCGTAAATATTTAAGTGTTGAAGTTGGCAAAGCATCGCGGAACTCAGGTTCGCCAATTACAAGCAGTGTGATTTTTTGTTTTGGATGTCTCTTACGAAGAACCCTAAAGGCCTCAATAAGCTCTATGACCCCCTTATCGCGCACAAGCCTTCCGACAAATCCTATCACAAAGTGGTTCTCATCTATACCGAAGTTAGATTTTAATTCTGCAATTTCAATTGGGTTAATTCTGTCTGGGTTGAATTTTTGCTCAATATCAATTCCATTGCAAGAACCTTTACCCAAAATTATGGTTTTCCCACTTTTATCGATGTGGTCTTTCTCTCTAAAATTTGCGACATATTTGCTTACGCAAACCACTTTGTCGGCAAGCCATGAAACATATTTGTCGTTTAGTTTTACCAAAGTGCGTTTTATCCCAGTCATTGTTTCATAAAGTATACCATGAGCAAATACTATGCGGTGTGGCACTCTTGCAATTGAACATGCTATCATACCCAAAAGGCGTGCTTTCGCTTGATGGGCAATTACCATGTCAATTTTATTTCGACGAAGATAGCGAACGATGCAGCATAGAGATTTCAAGTCGCGCCATGGTGATAACTGTCGAGATAAATTCACGGGATAATAATGTATGTTGTTTTGGCTTGCAAAATCTTCAATATTATCACCTGGAGAACAAATAAGATGCATTTCAAATCCACCTTTTTCATGAAGATATTTAAATTGTCCTCCAATGAAATTCTTGGCCGAACTTGGTAGATTGATTATTTCAAGAATCTTTGTCATAATTGATGGGGTAGACAATATATTTTTTAGTGGGAGAACTGTTGCGCTGAATGATTTTTCCAGGGTTGCCAATTACAATAGAGTTTTCGGGGACGTTAAAGTTGACGAAAGCGCCAGGTGCAATTAACACGTTATTGCCAATGATAATGTTCCCTATAACAATTGAATTTGCAAAAATGCAGCAGTTGTTTCCAATTTTTGGTGTGCCACATGTGCCATTTATGAATGATTCTCCAATTAAAACGCCCTGAGCAATATTACAATTGTGCCCAATTACAGAATTGGGATGAACAACTACTGATCCAAAATGTAGTAAGCGAAATCCACGTCCTATCCTCGTTCCTGCAGGAATTTGAACCCCAGATTTGTATTTTAAATTTTTGAGTAGTATGCACCAAAATTGTTTTGAAAATCGATTCTTCGCAAATTGTGCTTTCCTAAAAAAATACATATATCGAGTATATGGTTTGTACAAATAAGCGAGTTTTATTGTTAGCTTATTGTAATTACTACCGTGATAACGGTAAATATCTTCTTTTATCGCAGAAATCATTTATTTAGCCCTTTTCGATGAAAATAGTTGTAAACAAACTTTGGTGCAAAATATTTCAAGATTGGTTCAATGGCAAATATCTGATAATACCATGGTAGCCCAATCATCTTGTAGCCAATGTGCTTTACATGCATTCCGTTGCGTCGTCCTTTCCAGTTGCGTCGTGCTATGGCGTTGCGGTCGTCGCGCATTTTGTAAAGGCATTCATCAAGCATATATAACTTGTGACCAGCAGCAAATATCTTAAACCAAAGATGGTAATCTTCAACGCGTAATAATTTGTCGTCAACAGAGTATCCTCCAACATCTTTGAATACGGCAGTGTGAGCCATGCATGGGGCGTGACAAATAGGAGTGCCTCTTACGAAATCTTTCTTTGAAACTTCCCCTTTTCCTTTACCTTGTCTGAATTCACCATGCTCGTCAAAGTAAATCATTGGAGCACTCACAACTGCATATTCTGGGTGCTCATCGAGAAATTTGATTTCTTTTTCAAATCGAGTGGGGAGGCTGATGTCATCGCCGTCCATGCGTGCAATATATTCTGTGTCGGCATACTCCAAGCAATGGTTCAGCGTGTAGTTAAGCCCCATGTTGCGTTCGTTTTTGATAACAATCACATTCTCGTGCTTTTTCGCATTTTCCTCTGCTATCTTCAAAGTGTCGTCTTTCGACCCATCATCGCAGAGGATGATTTTAAAGTCTTGATACGTTTGGGCATAGAGCGAGTCGAGCGCTTCTTGGAGCGTTGGAGCGCAGTTGTAGATGCCCATTAATACAGATATTCTTGCCATACTTATTATCCTAATAAAAACATTGTGAATGTGAAACCCGCATAAAGCAAAAGTATAATTGCCGCTTTTTGGTCTTGGTTTTTCCAAATATTGAAGTGAAGCAGTGGATAGGCTATCACAAGAGGGTAAATAAACCATGAAAGATATGCAAATCGGTTGGATTGGCTAGCTCTGATTATAATCACCCAAAAAGAATTTGCTAATATATACGTAATGGCTATCAAATTGTATGTCCTATCCTTAAAATTACGCTTTACAGTCACATACCAGAACATCAATACTGGCATTGCGCTATAAAGCAAAAAGTCGAACCTAAAACTGCCCGCTTTTGGATTTTCCGCCAAAATGTTGGGGGAACCTTGAGCTTTTAGATATTCATTCATTCGTTCATCTATACCAAAATATGTTACAATGTTTGCAAAGGAATTTCCAAACACCAAGGATACACCAATTGAGGCTATCCAAATGTTGATGGCTTGTTTGGGTTGTTTAACCACGTATAAACTTAAAAGAAGCATGGCAAATGGAAGCATACATGCTCGGTGAATAGCTATAGTGGATAAGCAGAGCAAAAATCCGATATATTTTTTCTTTCCTTTAGATGTGAATAGAGCTATTCCAAGTAAAAAAATGTGGCAAGCAGTGCCATTGCATAATCCATTTGTACCATAACCGATGAAAGAAAATGAGGAGGCAATAAAAAGAAACGCTATCCACACATTGTTTCGCAATAGTATCAGACAACATGAAAATGCTGTGCCAATATAGATTGTGGCAATCACAAGAAAATAATTTGTTGTTGAGAGACCTATTTCTTTACAAAAAAAAGTAATATTATCCCAAAGCCATTCAGTGCTCAAGCTGAAGGGTGAATAGTCGGTAATAATGTTTTCATATACATGAGCGTACATAGTCATGTCTATGAATATACCCGATACAGGTCTTAGACCGATAAATACTGTAATTAAAATTGCAAATACTAAGGCAAAAAAAGGAGGTTTCTCATGTTGATTGCGTTGTAAAATTGTCTGTCCGTTACTCAAGATATAATAAAAACTGGTAAGCATGCATATTATTGTAATTGTGGTATAATATACACTGCTATAGAGTATTGGCGATATGATTGTTCCTATTTCCATGTTTTATTTATTTTCGGAATTTTCTTGTCCAGGCTAATGCGTTTACTCCAAAATAACGGTGTACCCATTGCGATAGCTTCGCTTTCAGTGGGCTGCGTTTTGGGAGCCACGTCTTGGTGTACCAGTGGATACTGCGGGTGTTGTCGGTGATGTCGAGCACACCGGTGTTGTCGTTCAGTGGGTTGAAATATTCGCGAGGGTAAATCCATATACCACACACCTCTTGCAGCGAATTCTCATTCTTCATACCATTGGCAGTAAGCACAGCAGTGGTATGTTTTACCACCGTGACTGTGCTGGTTTTGCCATCAACGGTCATGAAATGCAGTGGTTGATAGTAGTCCAGCACCTCTTTATAAAAAGGCATTCCAGCCTCTGCTCCTAATCCAAGCCCGGGGGCAACCAATGGAGCGGTTGAAGGGTTGGGACTGTCAACCTCGATACCCATAAACGGGCCTCTTTCCAAGATGTCGTCAAAGGGTTTGATCACTTCCACATCGGTGTCGAAATAGAGGCCGCCGAAGTGGTAGAGGACCCAAAAGCGTGCGTAGTCGCTTACGAAAGCGTATTTTTTTGCTTCGTAGGCCTCTGCTGTGTAGGAAATGATGTTCACATCAAAGTTGTCTTCGTTCCACTCCTTTATTTCGTAGTCGGGGAAGAACTTTTTCCAGCTGTTGATGCATTTAATAGCTGATTCCGGCAAAGGGTTGCGCCCAAACCAGCAATAATGAATTATCTTAGGTATCATAGATTAACCACGTATTATTTTTAACCACGAATTACTCGAATCTCACGAAAATTGTTGTTTTATAAAAAACGTTGATTATTTTTTGAAACGAAGGCGTTCTAATAGTTTATTTGCAAACTGGTAAAAAAATGGTTTTTTGTCATCTTTAAAATAGTATAAAAAACCATCAACGCCTTTGAAATCTGATAGCCAACTCATAAACGATTGGTCTTTTTTTATTAAACCAGAGAAATGAATCCCTTCCCAAATATATTTTTTTGATTTTGTTATAGGCGAATAAATTTTCTTTTCAAATCCGCATAAGTCCTGATAATGCAGAAACGGTAAATTAACTCCACAATGAACTATAAAGGAATTCTCTCCATCATTTCTAAAGTTTATCTCTGTGAAGTAAATCTTATCGTCAGTCTTACTGTGCATGAATTCTACAGAAAACAGCCCCACATAGCCTATTTTCACCATAAGTTTTTTTATTTTATGGATTTCAATAGTAATTTTTTGGTCTAATGGTTCAATATAGCTAACGGTAGAAGTATCTTGAAGATGCCGATTAAACTTAACCATTCTATTAGAAAGTGGAATGTTGACTTCTTGGTTCTTATATGCGCATCCCATCATATCGTATTCATAATCTTTGTCGATATACTGTTGAACTATTACTTCAGTAGAAAAATTAATTTTATTCTTCAATATCTCATTTAGTTCTGTCTTATCTTCGGCGATGTGTATATCGCGTTTATCGCCCTCGCAACTAACTAAGGGTTTCACAATACAAGGATACACCATTTTATCTGGAGCCTCACCACCTTTTTGAACCCTTATAGATATGGGGACATTTAAATTGAATTCTCTTGCAATTGATATTTGGTTTTGTTTTTGCATATAGAACTCGAGTCCCTTTTCACCTACGATATGCTCAAACAGAAACATACCTCTAAGCCGTGATGAGTTTTTCTCGATGGCTAATGCTGCTCCATCCCCTGCTGGAAAAATCACAGCAGGCTCTTCGAAAAGATATTTTTCACTTATTATGTCAATACCTTGTTCGAAATTTGTTACATTCACAATTTCTTTAGCATATTTGCTTTTGCTAATTAGGACTGATTTTTTACAGTCCAAAACAGCGATTATATACACGCCTTCACGTCCAAGGCTTTGCACTAAGCCAAGAGCATTGACTGCGTCACTCCCTAATACTATAGCTTTGTTCATTTTCCAGTTCGTATTTTGAAATACAAATCGTGTAAAAATTTACTTCCGTATTTGTAACCATCAATTATGACCTTGTCTTTAAATACATTATAAGTATGAAAACCTTCTGGGTATAGCTTGGTTGGTGGTGGTAGTCGTTTTATTTCTTTTAGTGCTACACGCCCATTAATTGCTGTTAGTTCTTGGAATGACACTCCTTCCCCATAGTCATTGTTACAAACTTGAGCAGGACTAATCATTTTGCCTTTCCAATTAAAAACATTTCCTGCTCGGCGTGCAATATTGTCATCAAATTCTATTGATTGTGTGAGTGTATAGCCTGATAGTGGAGCCTCGCTTCTATATACATTAAGTGTGTTGCCATTGCAACCCTTTCCAACTGTAGCAAACAAATAATAAACACCATCTATTTCTGTGATAGTGGCATCGGCGAGAGGAAAATCAGATAGTATTCCACATTGCTTTAGGTCTTGTCCGTACTTATAAACCTTTGTGTTGCTAGATTTTGCATTTTCTGGATATATATATTTTTGTCCGTCGACAATTATCGGATTTGGGAATGAAAGATGCGTAGATAAGTCAAGTATAGTTTCATTTTTAACTAATCTGCAAGTGTCTTTATCGATAGTAAGTCTTGCAAGTCGTCCAAGCCGAGTGGCGTAAATAAATTCTTCCGCTAATACTATGTAGTGATGTTCAGTTTCGTCAATTATAAAAGGATCAGCAAACCATCTATCTTTATAGTCGTGCTTCATCCATTTTATGTTTATAGGTTTTAAGTCATCTCCGATGTCGGCAATGGCTATATTCCAGATTTGATAAACATATTTATTCAATAGTCTTCTTATCAAGTTCATTTTTCAATAAGTTCATAGATTTTTTCTACTTCTGATTCGTTGCCGTAGTCGTGGGTCTTGAGGTGGGCGATGATGCGTTCTTGAAGGGGCTTGTCGCATATCACTTCTGCAAGACCGTGGGCGCAGCCTTCGTTGTCCATCGGCACGATTACTCCGTCGATGCCCGAACGAATTTGGCTGGGGGCTGTGGGGAAGTTGGTCACCACCACAGGTTTGCAGAGCATTTGCGCCTCACGCACGGTCACGCTTTTGCCCTCGTAGCGTGATGGCTGCACATAAATGTCGCAAGTTTTGATGTATGGATAAGGATTGGTCCGCTTTCCGAGTAAGATAACGTGTTCTTCCAAGCCCGCTTCTTTAATTTTTTGGCGAATTAGTGCCTCGTTGCCACCATAACCGATAATGTACCACTTGATATTTAATTTTGTTTCATTTATTAGATGCTTACAGATATCTGGCACATTATCGTAATTTTTTGCATCTGAAAATCTGCCTACCGACAGTAAGGTGATTGCTCCCTCCTGGCGAATTTCTTTATCCACGTCTTGGAGCTCAGCACGCTTGCGAACGAAAGACGGAGAGAGTATATTTTCAATTTCCACAATCTTGGGGGCAAGCGATGGAAAAACCTGAAGAAACGTTCTTGTTACATCATTAGATATGGAAGCAATATAATTATAAGAACTCCAAATTGGAAGTTCAACATTTTTTGCAATTGGATATATGGTATAATCAGTGTGTATCCAAGCTATTTTTTTCTTTGCCATTACTTTGTTTTTCACATAAGTATGTGGAGTTAGAAAACTTATAGCGAGATCATATTTTTTTTGAGGGCAAATAGTTGGCAATAGCTTATTTGTAAACAATGAAGTGAACACATCCATTGAAAAAGAAGGCACGTTTGTTAGTTTTCCAATGAGTTTGGCGGACATTCGGGCGGCGGCGATGCCCCAAAATCCACGCTTCACCAGTTCTACGATTGGACGTTCCAACACCGAATATTTGGGAATTTGCGGCAACAGATTAACCCATTTAGGGATGAACTGCATCATCTCGCCACGATGATCGTAGAGAAACAAATCCACATCCACACGCGCAGGGTCAAGCGCATTGAGCAACCCCACCAGCGCCGTCTCCGCACCACCAATCTCCATGTAGTGCATGGCAATGAATATACGGGGCTTATTCATATTTTTTCTTATATTTTTTATATTTTTATAGTTCTATATTATTTTTTCAACTTCAAGCATGGATGCTTCAATGTTGAATGATAAGGAGCGTGTATGCGATAAGTTTTTTAATTCTGTGAGATGATTTCCCTTAAACACTCTTTTCATACCATTGTAAATGCCGACTGTTGAATTCTCTACCAGCAACCCCCATTTTCCCCCCTCAAGTATTTCTTCTGGACCAGTGCAATTAGTGCTAATTACTGGTAGCCCACAGCACAAAGCCTCTGCAATTACAAGACTATATCCTTCTGTGCGAGATGAACACACAAAACAATCAGATTGGGCAAGATATTTATATGGATTTGCCTGAAAGCCGAAGAATTTCACCATAGGAGTTAGGCCACAATTTTCCACTTGCTGTGTAAGCTTTTCTCTGTCAGATCCTTCTCCCAATATCCAAAGCTCAAAATTGTGATTTTCGAGCTTTAGTTTATGACAAGCCTCTATTAAGCGGTCAATTCCCTTTGCCTCCATCAGTCTGCCAATTGTGATAAAGCGCAGTTTATGTGCTTCTTTCTTTGGGGCCTCTGAAGCTTTGGCTAAAATATCTGTTTTGTCTATTGGATTATAGATGTATATTGTGCGCTCAGCTAAGCCATATATTTCAGAGAAATGTCTTGCGGCAGATTTTGATACCGCCACAATCTTATGGTATTTCGCATAGGTTTTACGTTCATCATCTAAGCTTGAATATATGCCTGTGTTCACTGGCCATGGATATTCTTTTAAATCGCAATGCACCCAGGCTACCTTGTATGCTTTTGAGTGTGACATAATCTTTGTTACAAATCCTTCGATAAATGCCACTTCTGTATCAAATCCTTTTGGCATAAATAATTTATATGCCAATTGCACTGGAAGCCAATAATAAAATAACTTATACTTGATGCTTGCCCAAACTCTATAAAAAAACGATTTTCCTTCCGTGCTGGGAATAACATAGCAATAGTGCGCTTTCTTTTTAACCGCCTCATTATATTTCCCTACATCAACAATGCTGCACACCGTTAAGTCATATTGTGTGTGGTCAAAGTGGTCTATTAAGGTGGCAAGCACTTTCTCTGCCCCACCACCAGAAAGTGACTCTATAACAAAAAGCACCTTTTTCATTGCTTCGTATTATTTTCTGTTAATAATCTTTTTAGAATACTAAGTGATTTATGTCTTTCTTGAATATGATATTTTTTGAAAAAAGAAAAATCACATGTTTGTGAACCTATTTCATTTAAATTGTGTTTCCATATCCTGTTTTTTAAATTACTTTCAGCAAGAAGCTCTTCAATGCGACAATTCATTCGTTCAAATCCTTTGTTTAATGGGAGCGCTATAAAGTTTTTCTGAAATATAAGAGCAAAAACTATACAATGGAATGAATTTGTTATTATGAGGTCTGATGAAGCAATATATCCTAACCATTCGTTTATTGTTGGGTATGTTTTTTGATAACAGTCGTCTCTTCCTTGGCTTGCAACATATACTACCTCTTTTCCTACAGATTTTGCATAGTCTTGGATTTCATCAATAGTACATAAAGTGGGATTGCCAAGAAGATAAACAAATATATAGTTTTTCTTATCTGTCTTTGTGGCAATTCTATTATAGTCATCCTTTTCTAATAAAAGTGTGGGGTCAACAACTTTTATAGCATTATTATAACCAATAGAATGACAGAAATCTACACCAGTTTGCTCCCGTACACCAATAAAACAAAATTCTGATAGATAATGTTTGATTTTTGTTTTATATTCTTCGGAAAAATTAGTAGAACCGCCAAATGACGGAGCATATGCTATTTTCATTTTCTCTTTTTGGGCGAAATTTAAAAAAAAAGCATCGTCATTTCCCCATATTTGGTCGCTGCCACATATATACGCATCAGCAATTGGGGGATTTGTCAGAATACTGTGAGAATCATATATTTCGCTAAGAGTGATGTTTTCTTTCAAAAACTCCACAAAATGTCTGTCATTTTGTTCCGATTTTTGATTTGCTTTGGCTTGTTGTCTTTGCTCTTTTTTACGGTTCAGAACAAAACTGACATATCTTGGAAAATGTATGACGTAATTCAATAAATTGCTTATCCTAAAAGACGCTTCTTTGGGAGAGTCTGGAATATATCTTATTAAATATGGACTATGGCATAGTTCTTTAAGGCATTGTTGCATTGCGTAGCACTGTAACAATTGCCCATAGTTTTCTTTAGAATTACTATATGTTATGACACCAATTTTCATTTTTTCATTAGTTTACTTATTTCACAAATTATTTTATTCTTCACTTTTATTATAAAAGGTGTTGATTTCTTTGCAATAAGTGAGTCGATATTTGTTAATTTGCTTTCGGAGAATAATTTCCAAAATTTTTTGTAATTTTTATGAAATTTTACAGGTTGTTCAATTACTCTATTGCCATTTAATGCTTCAGAATATGATATTTCTGTTTTAATTAAATTATCAGGTATGAGTGCTAATGCTTTATCTGTGTAGCAGAGGATCAGAGATACTCCTTTGTCGTCATCTGTTATGGACTTTGATGCATATATACCCCAAAAATCTGCAATTGCAAAGTCGCTTCTACTTTTGCCCGATTTGGCAGGACAGTTAGTGCAAGAAGGACGTAAACAAAAATTAAGTAAAAATGAACGCATGTATTTATTGTCCCACACTGATTCGTTGAGTGCTGTGACTTTTTTGTTCACATCGTTAATCGTGTCTATTTTGATTTTGAAATATTTCCATCCGTCAGCTTTGTTTCTAAATTCAACATTACTTATAGATTTTCGTTTTGGTTCAATTTCGTTAAGATATTCTTCCCAAACTAGTGGGCTGGGTACTCCATGGCAAACTACTTCTACGGTATAAAGATTATCGAAGTCTTTTCTTAGAAAATTTTTTAGACCGGCAATCTGGCATCCTGTACCTGAAAAAAGAACAATCTTGTCTTTTTCAAGGAATGTTTTTACTAGCTTATAGCAATCTCCTATTTCGCTTTGTACATACTTTGAACCACGAAACGCCTTCAGTCCGTCTCTATTATCAGTATAGTCATGAATAACTTCCCAATTGTTGTTAAATCTTGCGCCGAAAACGATGCCTCCTTTGTTGATAATAGCCTCTGCTATCATTGTGAAAACTCCACCTGAAGACGATCGTAACCGTATCTTTTCGTTGGGATTGATTCCTGAATAAACTTTAAGAGGCTTTTGTGGTTTATTTTGGTTTAAGAATGGACATACTTTTTCACAAAGTCCACAATTAATACAATCCTTTTGTTCAACTACTGGGTAGCGAAAGCCTTGTTCGTCTTCTTTAAATTTGATGCAATGCTTGGGACATACTTCTACACAAGCAGAACAACCACAACACTTTTTTTTATCAGTGATATTTATCATTTTACAAATACTCAATGCTACAATTTATTATTAGATGTGCTTTTTTTAATGACTAATTAATTAAGAATTCTTAATGTTCAAATCTCATGTAGCATGTATTGATTTTTCACTTTAATGGTGAGAAACATCTAACTAATGGTCTTGGCGTTTGTTTTGTTAATTCTTTATATATTTTTATGTAAACTTGATAGTTTTAACTTACTAATCAATGATTTACCTTTGCTTTTTATAATGATTTTTTCTGATTTAGAGCATCCGATATGGTATATAACTAATAAAGAAGATAAGATAGCAATAGGCGTGGTCATCAAAAGGTTTGCCCACCCATCAGGCATAAGATTGTAGCTGATAGCAGTAGGGACGCAAGCTAAGACAGAAACATATAGGACGTTCATGAAAACCTTTCGAAAAAAAATACGGGAAGACCAGAAGGGGATGTCGCCTCTTAGCATATACATTCGCGCAAAAAAAGCCAAAATTGCAGTTATAGTATTAGCACAAGCTACGAATGTTACAGAAAGTCCTGACTTTAGACCGATATATGAGATGGGTAATGTTAGTAGTAGTATGCCCCCCACCACTAGTTGATAATTTCTAATTTGCCCTGTAGCATTTTTTGCAGTAATAATAGGACGAGATATGGACTCTGCAAGAAGAAATACTAAAATCCAGCGCGTGAAAGCTACTGTGTGCTCGGGAACGACGCTTAACCATATTTGAAGTATGAATTTCGCATTGAAAAATATGGGAAGTGCTAAAATGAACATTAAATAGTAGGAATATTTAGAACCATAGATAAGTAATTGTATCAGCGATTCGTATTCTTTTGCTGCATATCGTTTTGTGATTTGAGGATTAAAGGCTTGTGTAAAGCTTCCGACAAACACTGAAACTAAATTGCATATTGAATTAGCAATACCATTGGCTGCATTAACTACTGGACCACCAAAGGCATTGAGCATTAAAGATGCTCCTTGGGATCTTAACAATCCTGCTGAGCCACCTATAAAGTTCCATCCAGCGAATCCAAACATTTGTTTGAAAATCACTTTGTCAAATACAGGGATTAACTTACATTCTTCGAATTTTTTAGTGCAGTAAGTCCAGTATATTATTTGGTCTATCACGCTTACAAGAAACACAAGTATGGCGTAATATACAAGTTTATCAATAGGCGACGCCATTACCGCAAAGCAGATGAGAAGCTTGAATATGGCATCAAGTATTGAAATATATGCATATATGCCCATTCTTTCATGAGCAATAATTGATGAAGAGTATGGCGCGCTCAAAAGTGATAACACAAAAGACGCTATTGACAATTGAAAGCACCAGAATGCCGCATCCATTCTTTCTGTGGGTATCACCATTTTGTTGTAAAGATACCATAACCCTACACTTTCTGTTGCAATAACGATTAAGCAGGAAAGTCCAATCATCACGATAAATGATGTCGTGAAAATCTTGGACAATTTTTCTTTGTTGCCTGTGCCTAATTCAAATGTAAGGAATCTGCCAACGGATCCCTGCAAAGAACCTGATATAAGCGAGAACATGGAAACAAACCCACCAACTACATTATAAATACCATAGTCTTCAACCCCAAGAGCTTGAAGGATTACACGAGAAGTGTATAATCCCACAAGCATGGTTATAATCATGCGGAAATATAGTGCTGCTGCGTTTTTGGCTATGCGGCGGTTGCTGCTTGCGCTTTCGGAGGAGTCTGTCGACTGTATGTTGTTATCTTTGTTCACGAATATATTTTTCTGTTGTTTTAACCACAAATTTCTCGAATCACACGAACAGCTTTAAATGATGTGTTTTTTTAGTGTTTCTTTGATTGTTTTGTGTGATTAGTGAAATTCGTTGTTTATTTTCCCTCGGGTAGAAAAAATAGGGATTGCTGTTGCGAGGGTGGGGGATTGGGAATTAGGGGGTGGGG
>ENA-OUQN01000236-OUQN01000236.1-human-gut-metagenome-genome-assembly--contig:-NODE-236-length-48734-cov-5.185296_pt1 | contig 48734 bp, 38 predicted proteins | sample MGYA00237950_ERZ548832 | MGnify/ENA primary metagenome ERZ548832 (study PRJEB26490, sample SAMN05194703) | human gut metagenome | biome: terrestrial biome; feature: human-associated habitat; material... | reverse complement strand
ACAGACGAATCGCCTTGCTGGAGGAAAGCGTAAGCAAAATGGGCGCACTGTCCACCTCGGTCGAAAAGCTGGCCTTGAGCATGGAAAGCATGGTCAAGGAGCAGGAGAAGCAGGGCAAGCGGCTGGAAACGCTGGAAGATCGTGACGGTGAAATGTGGCGCAATGCCGTTGGGTACGTTGTGACGGCGGTCATTGGCGTTTTTATCGGCTATGTGTTCACCCAACTCGGTTTTTAGGGGGTGTTTTAAGTGAGCATTATTTCGTTTGGGCGTGAGGACAAAACCTCGCTCACCAAAAATTTTGCCCGGTATGAGTTCCAGTGCCCCTGCGGCTGTGGGCAACAGTCATTGGACACGGAGTTGGCTGAAAAGCTCCAGATCATCCGGGACAAGCTGGGCAAGCCTATCAAGATCACCAGCGGCTACCGTTGTCTGAAACATAATCAGGCGGTAAACGGTGGTACGAACAGCCGCCACCGGTACGGCATGGCCGCAGACTGGAGGATGAAAGACCGCAGCCTGAACCCGGTGGCACTGGGTATTTTGGCCGTGGAAGCCGGTTTCGGTGGCGTGGGTATCTACTGGTACGGAAACTATGCTTTTGTCCATGCGGACACCCGCAACGCAAAGGCAACGTGGCTGTGTGATGCAAAACTGCACTACCCCAGCACCACCTACCTGAAATTCATTTTGCCGACCATCCGCCGGGGCTGTACCGGAGACGCGAACAGAGCGGCCACAAAAATGTTGCAGAGGCTGTTGGGCCTGACCCCGGACGGTATCTTTGGCGAGGCCACCGAGAATGCCTTAATCAAGGCACAGGGGGCGCACCACATCGCAGCAGACGGTATTTGTGGCCCTGCCAGCTGGAAAGCCCTCTCCGGGGCTGATAAGTACCTGTGAAACATCCAATATAACCAACACGAGAAAACGGCGCAGGGAGGCTCCCAGCGCCGCTGATGCTTATAGGAGGCACTATTATGGAAACCATGTTGAGCTTCATTCCCGCACCCATCGCCCTCGTCCTGATGCTGGTTGGCTTTGTCGCCCTGGCGGTCGGCGGCATTCGTCTGGGTTACAAGGCCACTGTCAAGGATTTGGCGCTGGAGCTGGTCGAAAAGGCCGAGCAGTCCATCATGGGCACCGGGCAGGGAGCCAAAAAGAAGCGGCAGGTGTTCGCTGCTCTTCGCACCAAATGCCCGGCGGCTATTCGCTGGGCCATTACTGACGAAGTAATGGATGCGGTCATCGAACACGCCTTTGACGTTATGACCGCAGCACTGGGCAAAAAGTCTTGACTCCTGAATGAGTGCCGTGTAAAATAGAGGCACTTGAAAAGCTCCGGCTTTTGTAGAGAGCGGCCCGGATTGGTCCACTCTTGATTTTACATTTGGCCACTTCGGTGGCATACAAAATCCCCCTGCATTGACCTTATCGGGCCAGTGCAGGGGGATTTTTTTGTTTATTTAGAACTTCATCTGTGCAGCATCTTCAACGCTCACATCGTCAAAACACCGGGTCAGTTCATCAAGGACTTTGCGCTGTGTCTTTTCGCTCAAACCGGCGTTGCGCATTGCCATGGCGCAGTAGCCGATGCAGGCTGCATTTGACCACGGCCCATTCAGAGATAGAAGCATTTCTTCCATATCGATTACCTCCGAAGATCTCCGTTGTATACGCGAACCAGCACCCAGTCAGACAGGGGCTTGACGCTGCCGCCCCAGTCCCGGAGGGCTTCATCGGTGCCGCAGGCCTCGCAAATGTACACGCCCTTGGCGTGGCGGCTCAGTGCTCCGTGGGTCAGCTTGTCCGGCATCCTCTCGCCGCAGCGGGGGCACAGCGGCCAGCCCTGCTGCTGGTCATAGACCATCTTCTCAATAGCTTTTTTGTCCGTCATTGTACTTCCTCCTCAAACGTCTCGGCTAACCGAGTGATATGCAAACCAGTGACCACGCCGCCGGAACAGATAGAACCAATTCGTGAACTCCTGCCCTGTGCAGTCATACTGGCTGTTGTAACTCTTCAAATAGCGATGGTTAAGAAACCAGTTGGTAGCGTCCATCTCGTGCGCATCGTCCAGCTTATCAGGCAGCTGAACAAGCTCCAGACGGCTGTCATAGTCGGCGCGGATGATGCGCACATCTGAGGCGGGGCGGTTGTTGTAATCCCGAATCTCCCTCTTAATGGTTGCAGCCAAGTTTTTCATGGCAGCCCTCTTTTCGGCAGAGGCCGGAGCATCGCTCTGCATGAACATCAGGAGTGCATACGCATCCCGCAATCTATCATTATCGGTAATACTGAACATGGTCATAACCTCCTTGTTTCGTGTTCTGATATTCCCACATCGACCTTGCCGTGGCTTCATGTCTCCAATAAATCCTTGTACGGCCTGCGAAGTTGTGCGCCTGTCCAATTCCAGTGCTGCTCTGCATACACCGTCAGGCTTTCGGCATACTTTGCGGCAGAGTGAGCGTCAAAGAAAACCCGGCTGCCGACCTCGGCCATCTTGTAGTGATAGGGCGTATTGAAGCCTCCCGGATTCTTCCCGACCAGCTTCACCTCAGTGTGCCCGCCTTTCAGGAACCCCACGACTGTTGCTTCGCAGACGCAGTATTCGCTCAACGGGGCTGCGCGCTCTGGAACGTAGTAGAGATGCTCGCATACATGGAACATCGTGTCGCCGATTTCCGGCTTTCTTCCCACACGCATTTTACGCTCCTCCCTTACTTCATGTTCTGGCGTTCCCACATCAGCCAGCGGTTCACTTCCTCGCCGGGCATGGACTTCGGCTTGCTGGTTTCGATGTACTCCCTCTCTCCGAAGATCTCCAGCTGGTCGATATCGTCGGGCGACTGGGTGATAATCTTTGCAGGCCAATCGCACCCGCCGGGGATCTCGATGCGCCACAGGTACAGGTTGTCATCAAAGTAGAAATCGTTCGGGATGTACCGCTCTTCTGCATCGGTGCCCTCGATATCCCAGATGTATTTTCCGAGGGCGCCGAAAACCTCCAGTCGGGTGGGAGCCTTGTCGCGGTCATTCATATCGTACAGCTTGATATCGCAAGCGGTGCCGTTGCGGAAGGCAACCTCGGAAATGGTGCCAGTGTATTTGTAGAGTTTCATGTCATATCCTCCAAATGCCCGTATAGCCAGATAGCGCAGCTTTTCGGTTTTTAGGCGGCGGTATTTTCGCTCTCGGCCTCTGCCAAAAATGCAGAGGTGAGGTGCAGCCGGGCGGTCTTGAATTCCGGGCCTCTCATGCCCAGACGCTTGGTGAGCACACGCATCATCAAATCGTGCTTCTGCTGCTGGGTGTAACCGCTGATGGACTTGAAGTGAAGGTTGTCGTGGTCACAGTTGATAGCCCATGCGCTCATTGCCAAGCAGAACTGAACGTATGCTTTGATGCGCCCGGCGTGAGTGGTTCCGTTGAACAGCCGGAACTCCACAGTGCCCTTTGTGAAGAATGCGTGGAGGTTGATTCCGTGATACCGGGTGCTGTTGTAGTGGGAAGAATCCACGCCTCCATCGTATCCGTCATTCGCCACGCTGTACCAGATACGCTCTGCATCGTTCCGGCTTGCCCGGCCGTTCTTCTTCATTTCACGGAACAGGGCGGGGTTGATTTTGTGGCACCAGTGGTCTGCGCGGCTGCCGATCTGCAGGGCTTCGTAGAACAGATCCTGCCGCCCGGTGGCGAAGTTCAGCAGCCGGCAGAGGCTTTCGGGTGTGTGGTTCGCACCGTCAACGTGGACGTGGATACCACAGGAGCTGTTCGCCATGGCACCCTTCTTGACCAGTGCCCGGATGACCTCTTGCAGGTCGGTGATGTCCTCATACTGGAGAATCGGGGTCACGACCTCGCAGCGGTAGGTATCGTCGGCCTCCACGATTGCGCCGCCTCTGTGCTGCCGGGGAGTGATGGAACTGTCTCTCATGCACTTCCATGTGCGGCCCTTGCTGTCCTTGGCTTCATAGGTCCGGTAGACGCTGCCCGCAAAGTGGACATCATTCGTGCCGAAGTAGCTGGCAATGACGGAAGCGGCTGCGCTGCGGGTGATACCCGTCATTTCAATTTCAACGCCGAAGTTCTGACTCTGGATTGCGATCATTTTTGAAAACCTCCAATGATTTACTCTTGACAAATCGTTAATAAAAAAATAAAATGGAGGTGCAAGGGGCTTGTGTAACATCGGGCTTTTAGCGGTTAGCGGTTCAGGGTGCGATCCTGAGCCGCTTTTTTATATGCTTCAAAGCGGGCTACCTGCTCGGCTCTGGTGAGCTTCGCAAATTCCTTGCTTGTCATGGAGCGCCACCCCCCTTTGGGTTGCTCCCTTGCACCTCTTGACCTCCTCTCTATGTCTATATTATACTACGAATTTCGTTGTATGTCAATAATAAAACAACACTTTTCGTAAATTATTTTACGAAAATCGTTGCAATTTTGCTGCAAGTATGATATAGTGAAGAAAAGGGAGGAGCCTACATGATTCGCATTAAGTTGAAAGCCGTCCTCGCTGAAAAGGGTATCAAGCAGAAAGATTTGGTTGAAATGACCGGGATTCGTCAGCCCACGTTGTCGGGCATGAACAATAACTCCGTCAAGCATATTCCGCTTGATGTGCTGGACAAGCTCTGCACCGTTCTGGACTGCCAGCCTGCCGATCTGCTGGAGTTCGTGCCGGATGAGAATGAAAAAAGCCCGGACGCTTGACGCATCCGGGCAGGAGAGGTTATTTCTTGCGAGACTTGTTCACGGTCTGAGGGATGCGCCGCACCTCTTTGACCCTACGCTCCGGGTTGGGTTCTCTCACGATGAGGTCATCCAGTTCGCAGTCAAGGGCCTCGCAAATGAGGTCGAGATCATCCAGGCTGACGCGCTCTGCAAAATCGTGGTACAGCTCATTGATGGTCTGGGAGCGAATCCCTGTTGCACGTGCAAGTTCGCTCTGTGTCATCCGCCTTTCGCCGAGGCGGGTAGACAGCAAAATTCTAATCATAGCCTTTTGTCTCCTTTTACCGAAATTTTAGCCGATATGTACCCGGCTTGTCTGCATTTTGGCAGAAAACTTCATATTTCGGGAGTTTTTTCCGATTTTCGGTAAATTAAGACAGAAAAGCGCCCACGCTGCCGATGATGGTAACGTGGGCGCTTTTTTCATATCAGAGTGACATTGGGAATCTCGCAAAACAAAACGAACACATTGCCGACCATTTGAATGGTGGTTCTGTGTTCGTTTTGCTCTTGATTGGTGGAGAATTAGGGACTCGAACCCCAGACCCCCTGCGTGTGATGCATGATGACTTTTCGTTTTTTAGAACGATGATTCGTTAAATAGACTCGATTTGCCACAGATCTGCTACAAATCAAGCCTCGTCATCCAACAAAAGTCATTGTTTCTGGGAATGCAATACCAAAGTCAATTACAAGTTGCTCTATGGCTTTCCAATCATCCTCCCATGGCTTTTTTACATACTGTAGTATGCAGTGTGCTTTGATTGCTTTTTGATGTACTTTTTCACAATCCTCTTCTTTGCAACGGAACTGCACCATTTTCTCATATCTTTCGTCCAGTTGATGCTTCAGCACACTTTTATGAAAATTTCCTAAACCATTAGCTCCAATCCCCGGAACTAAAATTTTATCAGGTTCATTAACTATTTGTTCCTCACTAGGCCATATAATGCCTATAGCTTCGAGCTCCGCTCTAAAATTCAAAACTTTTTCGCTTCTTTTTAGCGTCACACCATCCTTAAAGTTAAAGAATTTAAAGAACTCTTCAAAGCGAGAATCATCTTGAAACTGTATCAAGGCTGTTAAAAATTCTTTATTCTCAATATTGGTCTCTAATGTTAGTACTTCTGGCGGGAAAAAATTTTCTTTCATTCTTACAGCCAAAACATGCAATTCTATTGGATATGTCTCTTTCTTTTCTTCGTAAATTCCAATAGCTTTTTGAGCAGACGATCCATATTTATCGTTTTCACATTTCTTATCGCTATCCATAATACAAGCTATCGGTCTGCATTCTCCTGTCAGAACTTCATTTTTTATTGTTGTATCCGCTTCTGATCCACCACAATGGATTCCATGAATCGAAAGATTTATATTCGCACTTTTCTCTCTGATTATTTCCCTAGTAAGATCCGTATAGAGTTCGCAATCTCTCAAATTTTCGCAAATCAGTTCTGATTGTGCCAGCATAAATTTTCTTGTAATAGGGACATATAATTTAATTGTACCATCCTCTTCCTTTAGTGTATTACAATTAACCTCTGTGCTGTACACAATTCTATATCTTGTTACATCCACATATGATTTTAACTTAAAAGCTCTCCTAAAAAGTGCTGAAAAGACTCTTTTCGAGCGATTTTCAAGTATTCCACAATTTTTTAAATACTCTAAGACATCAACTTCTGCATAAATCACATGGTGATGTTCATAACACTGTCTTGCAATCTCATCAAGCATTACTATTATATCACTTTGGTCATTCAACTCCTCTTTGTGAGACTCTAAATATTCCACTACATCCTCTGTAATTTCAACAACCATAGTTTCTCACACTTCATCTGGATCAAAGAAACCAATCGGCCATTTTTCCAGTTGCCCTTTTTCATTAAATTTTGTCTGAGATACCTTCGTGTTTCCTGTATCATCTTTATCAAAAATAACAACATTAACCATCTCTGGTAGCAATTTTTTCTTATTAATTAAATATCCCAAACGGTTAATCATTGCTTCGCTGTGTGTTTCCAAAACAAATTTTATCTTGCCGCCGTTTTCTTCCGATGCCAGTTGTGAAAACACATCAATTAATTTAGCCTGCAATGCAGGATGAAGATGCAATTCCGGTTGTTCAATCGCTTCATAGTAGTCTGCTGACTGCCCTCCTATATAGCCATAAAGAAATCTCCTCACCGAAGAATTCTCGGACATATTAACTTTCCATACACTTAATAATATTGGCAAAATCTGTGAATATCCAAAACCAGTATCCACTAGATTTTCTTTTATATTAGTACGGCTATCTTTCACCAAGATGGACACATGCCCATCTTTTTGTACTGTCGAAAACTCACAACCAATAGTACTTTTTGTCCATTGTGAAAACGCTTTTTGTTCTTTTTCCCTTAAGTTATTAAGAACCATTTCAAGATTTTCTCCACTCGGATCAACCTCATTAACCGATAAACCTTGAATTCTTCGATAACGCTCCGCATTTAATCTCAGCGGTTTTGAATATCGCACTCCTGTAAACTCTGAAGTTATTTGTCCACATACAAACGACATTATCGTCGGAATAGATGCCAAAACTATCAAATCATTTATTTTCTTTATATTTTCATCATCAACACTCGCCTTGTTTAAATTTTTTCTCATTCCCTCTGGGAAAGCAGTTGTATTCGTTAAATGTTTTAATACTTCTTTGTGCGATCCAAACAACTCCGGACGAATGCCTGCAGCAATCGTTCTATCTTTCGTATTCGAATTGGAGTATCGTTTTAAATACTGAACAATTTGATTCAAAAGCTCCTCGTTAATAAAGTATCTATAAAGAGACACTCCCATTTGATCATTTTTATCAGATACCATAACAATTTCTGGTAGCAACGCCCCCCTATTATAGTTAGTAAAGTAGCGCTCATTAAAAGTGTTTCCATTAACTTCGATTGAATCTACCTCGGATAGTGAATTAAAATTCAATCTAAAATTCTGATCCTTAATACTTACGTTTATTGATGACACTACTTGTTTTTTTAACGAAAAAGTTGCGGTTGCCTCCATTTTCTTATCTCTGTCGTCCACAAAAACTATCGACTTCGTGCTAATTTTCGACACATCCGGAATTTCAAGGCCAAACGTCAATTCAATATCTTCTTTTTCATTATGGGTCTTACTTTGATCGTAATCCCCAAAGTCCACATATTTCCCATACCATAAAATCGGTTCAGCCGTTTTAGCTTCTAGCGTCTGCTTCAGAAGTGGAAATATTCTCAAGAATGTGCTCTTTCCGGAGCTATTTCTTCCAACTAGAATTGTAATCGGTTTTATCTCAATCTGCTCAACATTTTTTAACGAGCGAAGATTCTTAATTCCAATAGATTTCATAGAGAACTCCCTTCTCTGCCAACTCTATAACCTTAAATTATTTCAAATATTGCTAATTTATCTTTTCTTAAATTACAATTGTTTCTTTCAGTTTACAAAATCTACAATTGAATTCTTTTTTATATTTCTTTTGTCCATCCCATATACTTTTATTTATATCATAAATTTGACATACTCCAATTTTTTGTATAGCCTCCACCGCCGCTTCTCTCTGGCTCAAATGCCGATTTCCAACGGTCAGGCAGTTTGCGCCATCCAATGTGTCATACTGCCGGAACGCTCGGTTGAAATCCATCAAATCATGCAGACGGATAGGTTGATTCGTCTCATTGTCCACCAACAGACCCCAGTTTTCCCAATGGCGGTCGGTGTTGCCCACCAGATAATCCAGAATGTTCATCATATAGTATCCGTGAGCATCCAGTTCCAGAATCTTATCCAGCGTGTTCCAATCATGGTTTGTGCAGTAGACATCGTAGGCTGCATACGTCACTAGGCTATATCGCTGCGAGGTCATAATCTTACTGATGGAAACAGGCTCGTTTTCAAACATTCCCTGCTCATACAAAACCTGATGGCAGTCAAAGCATCGGCAGATTTTACTTGCCAGCACTTCACGCTCGACTGCATCTTGTCCACCATCTTTGTAAAGATAGAAGCCATCATCCTTGCGCACCCACGCTTTAGGATAGCATCCACCAGTGGACAAATCATTTGCTAAAAGATGTGCATTTGTCACAGTCATCTGATGCCCACGCAGTGCAATATCCACAAGAGCATTGCTTAAAGAGTGTGTGTAGAGATTGATATCCTCAAACAGGATATTCTCTTTTTCTCCTTTTACCCAGAACACATCCAGCAGTGACAGGCAATGGTACGAAAGCGCAATCTGTGCACGTTCCCGATCCGTAACGCTTTGAGATGCGCCGATACTATTCAGAATCTCTTTCGCGTAGGTACGATCCAGCGTTAGCATACGGGATGCACACCAATAATAAAAATTGGTTACATTGTTGATTCGATCATCAAAGTCATCCGATTCTTCCAGCACCAAATCGTATGGCATAAAATCTTCAAGGTAAATCTTGCATTCACCAGCCGTGCTCACCTGTGCCACGCACTTTTCCATGTGCATGACATGATAGACTATTGCTTCGCCCATTGCTTTCACCACCTTATTTGACCAATGCACGCCGTCTTTTCTACTATTGTACCTTCTTTCCCCCTGCAAAACAAGATGTAAAAAAGCTCTCGATCCTTAATATAGCGGCCAAGAGCTTTTTTACCCGATTATCTTTGTCTGTTCCAGAGCTTTAGCTCAATCATTAGATTTCATCCAATCCATACTTGTGTCTTTTCCCTCCACAGCATTGCACATAAATACCATATCGACTTATCTTGGCTTCGAGAGAGCAGCCGCATCTGGGGCAAAGCATTCCGTTTTTATTGCCCTTATGATAAAAATACTCTTCTACGAATTCCGTTTCGACAAATTCTGTATGCTTGCAGGACGGATAGCCAGAACAGCTCAAAAAGTACTTTTGATTTCTGGACTTTTTCAGCTGCATAGGTTTTCCGCAGACAGGGCACTTTTTGTGTGCAAGAACATAATCCGATAACTTATCCGTTATCAAGTTTCCCTGTGCATCCTTTTCAACGGTTTTGGCTTGATCCATCACCTGACTCATTTCCAGTAATCCGTAAAGGATCTTTGCTGTGTGCGTTCCCCAAAAACGAATACATGGACGATTGTTAATAGCGCTTGTCCTGCCTTCTATTTTGAAGCACGCTGCAGATTCTGGCATGCCAAACCATGTTACAGTCTTGTCGATCAATGCAATCGGATCTGTCAGATAGTGATTTTCTACCGCAAAATACTTTAACGTCGGATGGAGGTTCTTCTTCGATTCGGCTCGAACAAATACTTTTACTCCACGGCTTTGAGCTTCTGCAAGAGCCTGTGCAATTCTAGTGGTATTTATATCCGAGTTTGCCGGAGAATCCGGAATGTCAATCCGGACCTCACGCCTTGCAGTAGCCAAATCCTTAATGAATTCATCCACTTGATTTTCTTTTTCCACGAAATCAAAATAGTATTTTTCAAGGTCGTCATTCGGGCGAATTATTTCCGGAATCATGGGAGCTGTCGCGCGATAGCTTTTCAGCATTTGCATGAACATCAGATTTTCTGACATTCCTTTATTTCTCATGAACGATCCATTTGCTACGCAAATAAACTTCCCCGGCCGATGTCAAGTCTTGGACAACATTTTTCACAAATAAAATTGAAAAAACGCCAAAAAAATAAGCCCTACAAGGCTTTCAATCGGTATCGAACCGATCTGAGCCTTGTAGGGCTTAACAGTTTACTCTATATGTTTTTTCTTAGACCGCCTGCAGAGAGGTGTTTTCCATCACTTTCTTGAATTCCTCTACTGTCATTCCAGCATCTTCCGCTGCTTCTTCAATTGTCACACGGCCTTTCCTCACCTGTTTAACCAGCATCCGCATCTCACCAATGTTGATGCCTTCGGCCTTTACGCCCTGACTAAGGTTGCACATAACAAGCACCTCCCTTTCCAGTTCTTCGTTCATTGCAACGCCAAATTCTTCTTCAAGAATTTTCTTTTTCTCAGTAGCTGCTCTGGAAGAAGAGAGCAGCACATCCATAAATTTCACAATACCTGTATAGTTTTCCGTACCCGGTTCTCCAAGACAAATCGTTACAACACTCATCAAATCGTAGTTTTCCGATTTTTCAACAGCGTTTCCAATCAACTGCTCTGGTCGGATAGAATAACGAATCAGAGTGTTTTGGAACTCCTTGGTTGGGTGTGTACAAACCCAGATAGAGTACACTTTTCGGATTTTCCCATACTCCGAGTTCGTGAATATCGGACCATGCTGTGCGGAGATCATCCTGCTGCAATAATAGATTGCTCGCTTTGTCAACGGGTATCCCGGATTAAAAGCAGTCTGCGCTTCCACATTAATAATAAGACGTATCACATCTTTCTGTGCAGTAGAACCCTCTGATGTTGGTGCGATTGCATCGAACCGGACATCATAATTGATGGTTCCTTCCGTCAGCGTAGAATCCTCATTATTGCTTCCGACAATTACGTCAGAAGTTTTTTGGGGTCTGTTTGTATCATCAACATGAACGCCAACCGTGCCCACTTCCGGAGTTCCTTCGATATACTTCTCTGCAATTTCGTCTACGGAACAGGCACTGTACTCATTCACACAGTTCTTCATAATCTGTGCCAGAATCTGTTTGTTGGCAAGCAGCTTCTTGGCAGCCTTATCATAACTCGAATCATATTCCGTCTGCGTTATCGCATGAGCAAGCTGATTTTCCATCGGCATTCACTTCCTTACAGCAGGTTCAACGGGAGCGTATACCACCCCTATTGTGCTTTCATCTTACCATAAAACACTTTGCATATCAAGCTGACAGATGTAAACTTTTCTGCATAGATTTGTCCATATTGCCCACTCTGGTTTAAATCTAAGTCGGCATAATTCAGCATAATATTTCAATAGAGCAATACCTATATTCAAGATTCTTCCCGCCTTGACTACCATTCCCGTTCATCTTTTTCAAGTGAAATGATAACTGCGTTTTTCTCAGCCTCATATCTCCCCTTAAACTGATGATCCTTTCCTACAGCTAGTTCATTTGCCTCCAGCAACGCCTGAATGAACTGTATTCCGTTAATCATCATTCGGCACTGCCCATCGGTCAACAGCCTGTCTGGAACCTTAAAGGACATGGGATGTTCAGCGGTGCACGGAGTAATCGCAATAGACTTCCGATCTTTCCTCTGCAAAACACAAATATAGGTCGGGCTCCCAAGAACACGAATAACATCCTTTCCCACATTCATTCTTCGGCTTTCTGCCGGAATCGTCACCAGCAGATTCATAATTCGTCCAGAACTCATGTCAGCATTCCTTTCTCAACAACCTCACTGCCCGGTCGTTGTACATTTTCAGGCTGTTCCGGAAAATCTGATAAAGGTATATTTTCAGATTCTTCACATTGCGGTATCGGTACTGAAATAGTATCTGTTTTCTGTTCAGGCTCATCCAATACAGCAGAGCCTTCTTTTCCTTAAATTGTCATGCTCGTCTTTCACTATTCACCTTTCCTACTTCATAGCACAACAACAAGCCTGTATACAGATTGCAGCAACAATCTATACGCAGGCTTGTCCTCGTACCTCCTTATTCTGTTTTCTGCTCTATCAGCTTTCGCTGTGGTGGGTTAAGTATAGAGCGCAACCAGAAGCCATTAACCCCTGAAAGCACGCTGGCCGTAACGCACCATGACAAGCAGAAACAAGTTGAGGTGAAAAGGTCAAGCCGCGCAAACCCGCATGAAATCAGGCTTTTCTCTGGTTGTCCATATTATTTCACACTCCCCATGGACGGTAACTACAACTCGTTTACCGAGCATCTTCGGCAGCCATGCAAAGAACGCCGGTCCTTCGGCGTGGATGTGCACCACATCGTATTTTCCAAATGCACTATAAAGTGCCGCAAATGCGGAGGAGCTGACTGCAGCAAGTCCCCCTGATGTCAAGATAGGGACAAAAAAATTCTCAAAAAAAGCAAAAAAATAAGCCCCACAAGGCTTTTCTGACAATTCTTTGAATCATCAGGGCCTTGTAGGGCTATCCGTTATCTTATGCTATTTTATTTTCACACTGCCTGTAATGGGGTGTTCTCCATTGTTTCCTTAAACTGCTCAACTGTCATCTTTGCTTTTGCCGCAGCACGCTCCAGCGGTAAATCACCCTCTCGAACAAGCTGAACCAGCATCCGAATCTCGCCAATTCCGATGCCTTCGATTCTGCCTTCCTGACGGCCTTCTTCACGGCCTTCGGCTCTTACGCCTTGACTAAGATTGCACACTTCAAGCACCTCTCTTTCCAGTTCTTCGCTCATTGCAACGCCAAACTCTTCTTCCAGAATCTTCTTTTTCTCCGAACCTGATCTTGTGGAAGATAACAGCACTTCCATAAATTTCAGGATTCCCTTATGATTCTCCGTCCCTGGCTTGCCTAAACAAATCATTACGACACTCATCAAATCGTAGTTTTCGGTTTCTTCCTGCGCTTCTCCAATCAACTGTTCGGGTTTGATGGAGTACCGGGTAAGCGTATTTTCAAAACCATCTGACGGCTGAGTACAAATCCAGATGGAGTAGACCTTACGAATCTTCCCATATTCAGATTTTGTAAAAATCGGACCGTGCTGTGCAGAAATCATTCTGCTACAATAATAGATTGCCCGTTTCGTCAATGGGTATCCCGGCTTGAATTTTGTCTGTGCTTCCACATTGATAATCAGACGAATGACTTCTTCCTGTTCTGCACTGTCCGCAGATTTCGGTGCGATTGCGTCAAAGCGAACATCGTAGAACAATGTTCCCTCGGTCAGCGTAGAGTCCTCGTTGTTACTACCCTTGATTACATCTGTTGACTTTTTGGGTCTGTTCGTATCATCGACATGAACACCAACAGAGCCAACCTCCGGGGTTCCCTCGATGTATTTCTCAACAATATCATCTACGGTGCAATCGCTGTATTCATTCACACAGCCTTTCATGATCTGTGCCAGAATCTGTTTGTTTGCCAACAGCTTTTTCGCTGTTCTGTCATACCTCGAATCATACTCTGTCTGATCTATCGTGTGGGCAAGCTGATTTTCCACCGTGCCTTGTTTTTCCATCGGCATTCACTTCCTCGCAGTAGATTCAACAAGAGCGTAAACTCTCCTATCGTACTTCCATCTTACCATAATTCACCGCCCATATCAAGCAACCAACTGTAAACTTTCCTTGCACGGAGTTGTCCATATTATTGCATTCTTCGCCACTGTTATATCATAGGCAACTAATTATTTCAGAACCCACTAATGTGAGATTCACATTTCAGTCAGTACTCTCCCGTTTTCTATCTGCATCGCATCCGTTATCTTAAACGAAACAAGTCGCTGCTGTGGAAAAGCTCTTCCGATCAGCCGATAGGACATTTTCTTGTCCCACCCAGAATCCCCGTAAATCATGCGAACCAATGCCATACACTTGATTTCGCCGCTATTAGATTCGTCTGGTTTTCCCACACGATGCGCTCCTGATTCTTCTGCTCCACACGCCTGTACAGCTATCTGTTTCATTTTACGATTATACAGAAACCGATAGTGTGACGGCCATTCTAACGCTTCCAGCGTTTTTCTGAAGACCGTGATTCGTCCCTCTTCCTCGCAGAAACTCATGCCAAGTCCTGCCTGTTGCTCCGTTTTCTGTTCTGTTTTTTGCATATTGCTCACCTCCCACAAATGGACAGACCCTCCCCTTGTACAACCTGTCAATTAGTCCTTTCCAGCTTCAGGAGCAATCTTTCCTGTCAGAATCCCCATTGACACATACCCATCCATTTGCTTGACTTCAGATTCTTTCCGGTGTTCTTCCACAGGCACACCAAAAGTTCCCACAATATCATCCAGGTAAAATCCCTTTCGGCTGTTCACAGGTTTTGTTGACGCAGCATTATCCTGCGAATCGACTGCGTTCTTTTTTCTCTGTCCTTCATGAAAAATTTCTGGCACAAGCAGATCAAAAACATACAGAGTTTCACCCTCAAAGGTAATCCTGTACCCCAGCATTTTATATCGGCACTCGCTGTCCCATCCCATTTTCTGATAAACTAAAGTCGCAAATGGCTTGCAGGACATCTTCCGGCTTTTGCGCTTATCCGGTTTTGCCACGCACCAACGCAGAGCGTCCTTGTCATTTTCATCACACCCACGAACAACGATACGCTTCAAATCATTGTTGAACATGACATGAACGTAGACCACATCCTCCAGCCCTGTGATACAGGCTGTATTGAATGTGATACTATCTTTACGAATCACGATTGCCGGGTCACGCAGATGGGCAAACAATTCCTTTCGCACGACCTGGTAGCCATCATACGAAAAGGCACTTTCCAGTTCTTCCGCCCGTGCGTCTCTATCATCCTGCACAATCTGCTTCTCTGGCGGCATGATTGTTGTGTTTTCTTCATTCATCTATAATCAGTCCATCCTTCCATTATCTTCTCCGCTTCACGGAGCAACTCATTTAGACTTTCTGCCGTAAATATGTTCATTTCCTCTATCTCCGTCGCAGGACGAAATACATCCCAGTTTCCGGCATAATGCTCCTGCCGTAAGATACCCACCTGTGCTATACTTGTAATCGGCTGTCCAAATGTTCCAGCCCACTCTGGTGGAAAAATGTAAATCTTCTTTTTGACCGTTTCGCCCTCATCTTCTTCGGTGTTTTCCTTTGGAGGCAGAACGATTTCTTCCACCTTAATCATTTCAGGCTCATCAAATGCGAACAGCATCATTTTGTTATCGCCCTGCTCCAAAAACTGGCCACGGAACCGATAACGCAAATCCTCATCCCATTCCATAATGTCAAATAAAGTCTTTGCAAGTCCACGACAGCCCAAAGTGCTTGCACACCAACGTCCCTCTTTCAGTCTGCCCCAACGGATCGCGTTTGGATTATTCTTGTCACAGGGGCGAATGGCAATGCAGCGTTCAACAGAATTTAGCAGCAGCTCCACATATTCAACATTTTCAAACTTTTTCAAGCAAGCGGTGTTAAAGCGCAATCGTCCATTAGAAATCGTCATAGCCGGATTCTGCATAGTAGAAAAATACTGTACCCTGACTATTTCATAGCCCGTCAGATCAAGACGCTTTTTCACATCCGCAGTAACAGTGACATCCGGTTCTTTCATCACGCTTTCAGAGGCTTCCCTGTATTCTTCTGCCGAAAAACCTGTCCAATCCTTATCAAAAGGCACATATCCTCGCAAAATCCCATCTTCAACCACGCTCAACACGGGCAAGGGTCTGTTTTTCTTTGAATAATTGCGGGATGCCCGCAGATGATTGGCTGCATTAAAAACTTCTCTGGAAACAATGGCTTCATGGTGATTCTTCTGCCTGTACTGTGTCCGATCATTGTTGTTTTTCTTTGATTTATGCGTCAAAAAGTTCGGTGTAAAGGTCTTTCTTGCCAGTACATCACCACAATGGCGCTCATTTGCCAGAACACCTGCAAGTGTACCGGGATTCCACTCCACACGTCCCAACTTCGTCTTACGGCTATACTCCATCAAAAGAGTTGCAATCTCCGTAAGCGAATATCCATTCAGGTACAGGTAGTAAATCACCTTTACCGTCTGTGCTTCCTCCGGGTTAATTACAAGGTTGCCTTCCTCGTCTTTATCGTATCCAAGCAATGCAGGGGTCAGGAACAGGCCACGGCTGAACCGCCGATCAATCGACCAGTTCATAATGATAGATTTGGAATGCGATTCTTCCTCTGCCACAGATGCCAGAATCGTCAGAATCATGCGTCCATTGCTGTCCAGCGTATAGATATTATCTGCTTCAAATTTCACACCCACAGGCGGATTCAGATTTTTCAGAAGTTCAATCACAGAAAGGCAGTCAACGATATTTCGAGCAAAACGGGCAATGGATTTTGTAAGAACAAGGTCAATCTTGCCTGCCTTGCAGTCCTCAATCAACTGCTGCATCCCTTTTCGGTGTTCCAGAGATGTGCCGCTGATGCCCTCATCCGCATAGATTCCAACAAATACCCATCCCGGCTGTGCCTGAATATAATCCGTATAATAGTTTTTCTGAAGTTCATACGAAGAAGTCTGTTCATCATTATCCGTGGAAACACGGATATATGCTGCCACACGCCGAATCACAGAACTTGTTTCCAAATCCTCTATGATTTTGGCGGGAATGACTTCCAATTCCGATATATCTACGCCCTTATAGCGGTCTCTGATTTTTTGCTTACGGTCTACTGCTTCTACTTCACCGGTAATCATGTGCTTTTCCTCATTCTCCCGTATGGATGCTCCAATACCACTGTCGCATCTTCCGATAACTTCGGATACCGAGTTCTTTCTTCGTATTTTCTGCGGTTCTGCGGCTGATTCCTTCATCTTTCATCCGCATATAGATTTCTCTTGCTCTCATATCGCCATCAGAAAGCAACTTTTTTATCAGATATGCTGCCTTTTCTGTTTTTGACTCAAATTCCGGCACTTTCGGTTGTTCCGATGAAACGAATGTGCTCTTGCACTCCAACCATTGAAAACCCATCTCCGCTGTTATAGAAAACCGAATTTCTCCATCAGACGGAGCCAAACTGTTTTTTATCTGCCGAACAATACGAATATCTGTATCTTTCTGGTCACGCTCCACCTGCAAAACACTTCGCGCAGCAGCAACCACATCTATGCTGCCAAGGCTTCGGTACAAACCTTTCGTTCCCTCTTTCTTATTGAGATGACCAATCAGCACAATGGCACAATCATATACTGAAGCCCACATTCCGAGACGCTGCATCAGTTTTCTGGCTCTCCCTGCAATCTGGAGGTCAGAATCACTTCCTAAATACGCCTGAATCGGGTCTATAACTACAAGCCGTGGGCGAAATTCAATGATTGCCTGACGGATACGCTCATCATCCAGTGTTAGACCACTGTATGTTTCTTCATTGATAAAAGCTACTTTTCTACAATCTGCGCCACATCTTTCCAGTCTGGGTTTAATGGTATCTGATACTCCATCTTCCGAACACTGGTAGATAACCCTCTGCGGCGTCCCAACAGGCTTTCCATCCGGTGTTTTCCCACCCTTAGAAAGTTCCGCAATCAGATTCATCATCATGGTTGACTTTCCATCGCCGGGATCGCCTTGTAGCAATGTTATCTTTCCCACTGCAATGAATGGATACCACAACCAGTGAACAGAAGTTGCCTGCACATCACTATATAATGTAAGAATTCTTTTTTCTACCTTGTCCGCCATCGTCTTTCCTTCCTATTTGCAGTCTTTTCCTACCTCTATTATAAAGCATTCGTTGCGTTTTGACTGCTACCCATCAGGTAGCATGAGTTGCCTTTTGCTACCCAGTAGGTAGCAAAACAGCCTAAGACCACAGAGCAGCTAGCAGTGTGTCCCTTTGCGGTCTTAGAACCTTTGATATAGAGTTGCTCTGCCTACCATCATGCGAGATAATTGTACTGCCTTATGCGGGGAATCATAAGGAGAAAAGCACATGGCTACTGATTATAAAGCTTTGGGCAAGCGCATTTCAAATGCCCGAAAACAAGCTGGTATCACGCAAGAGGCCCTTGGAGAGCAGCTTAACATGACACGAAAACATATTAGCGTAATCGAATCCGCTATCAAACGCCCAAGTCTTGATGCACTGGTTGATATTGCCAATGCTCTTGACGTATCGACTGATGATTTGCTGGTAGATAGTTTGATGCACTCGACTTCAACCTCAAATTCCGAAATTCACCGTCTTCTCTTGGACTGCAATGAAATCGAACAGGAAATTCTCACTCGGATGGTAAGAGAGATGAAAGCCATACTGTACGGTTTGGGAATCTGATTTTGTAGCCCGCTGATCATATAACAAAAAAGCCCGCATAAGACACAGCTGCACTTCGGATTACACCGGGGTGCTGTCTGTGGCTTATGCGGTCAAAGTCATTCCTACGGAATGAAATGCCCGCCTGATCGAGAAGATTTACGAATCCTCTCAACCAGACGGGCATTCTTTTTGCTCACCTTGCTGTTTCTATGCAGTTATGCGCCATACTTTTCCAATGCTCTCCGAATCACATCCTCACAGTTAAACTCAACTTTCATCGTCTGATCGTCATACAGATAAACCATGCTGACAAAAGCATCTACACATTCCTTGGTCAGACCGCCTATGTATGTTTTTTGACTTGCCTGCTTTGTCAGGTTGCGGATTTCTTCATCCAGTTCATCGGCACACTCCTGTTCTTCCTTTTCTGTCCGTATGCTATCCTGCAATGCAGCCAGTTTTTCCGAAAGGGTCTTTTTCTTTTCTATGTACACATCTCGCCGTAGCACACCGTCTGCATACGATTCATATAGTTTGATTTGCTCTACCCGAATGGCTTCTGCTTGCTTTTCCAAGTCCTCAATGTCCACGCAGCGCACCGTGATAGACTGCTTTTCCTGCATTCCCTGATTTACCACATCCAGCGCATAGAATACTGTTTTTATCGCACGAGCCACTTTTGCATTCACCGAATATTCTCTGTAATAGCCGCCGTAGCATTTAGAGAACTTTCCGGCTGACCGTTTATAGCCGCAATAGAAAACCATTTCCCCATATTGCCTTTCGTGGCGAAGCTGCCGATTACAGTTTCCGCAGCAGATTTTTCCTTTTAACGCAAAATCATCATCCACCTTATATTGAATTGGAGTTACGTTACGGATTGCTTTCTGTGCCTGGTAGTATTCATCTTTTGTCACGATGGCCTCATGAGCGTTTTCTGCGATGATCCACTTATCCTCCGGGAGCGTCCGAACAGAGGTAGTATTCACATCAATTTTCTTTCTTCTCCCCATAACCAACGCACCAGTGTATTCATACCGTCTAAGGATTCTCCACACGATTGCCGCGTTCCATAACATTTCACTGTCCGGGGCAATAATAGGATTGCTGCCCATCAGCAGATTCTTTCGTTTCGCATACAATCCCGGCGTAGGAAGATTTAATTCGTTCATGCCGTAGGCGATCTGCGTTGTATTGCGGCCGGACAATGCTAATTCAAATACTTTTTTCACGCAGGGTGCTGCCTCCGGGTCAATCTCCCACCGCTGCCCACCTTTCTTGTTCCACACATATCCAAAAGGGACATTCGTGCAGGTGGCTTTCCCGTTCTTCCAGTTCGTTTCCAGAGCAGCCCGAATCTTTTTCGCAATATCCCGGCTATACATATTATTCACCAGATTGCTGACCGCCACTTCGATTCCCGGTGTTCCGTTGTTCAGTTTCATGCTGTCAAAGGAATTATTCACAGCAATAAACCGAACTCCCATCAACGGAAAAATCTGTTCAATGTAATCGCCAACACCGATATAGTCACGACCAAGGCGGGATAAATCCTTTACCATGATGACTTTTATATCGCCCTGCTTCAAATCCACGATCATTTTCTGAAAAGCCGGACGATTAAAATTTGTTCCAGTATAGCCATCATCTACATATTCTACAATCTCGCCAAACAAATCTTCCTGCTTCCCAATGTAATCGTGGAGCAGCATCCGTTGGTTCTCAATGCTGTTACTTTCATCCTTGCTGCCTTTTTTCAAATCTCCGTCTGCCAATGATAAGCGGAGATAGATTGCAATTTTATCATTCATTCTGAACCTCCGACATGATTGCAAGCACTTCCTGATAGGGGTCGCTACACTTAAATTCGACCTCCACAGAATTGTCCATTCCTACATAGATTCTCTTGATAAGTTCATGCACCAGTTCTTCATCAAATTCATTTTGATTCAGAATCCCGCGCATCCGCTCCATCTGCGCATCGCAGATTTTGATTCTTTTTTCCAGTTCCAATGCACGTTGACGCTGCTTTTGCAGTTCATGTTCCAACCGCTGCTTTTCTGCTATGTAGTGTTCCTTTAGCTGACTGTATTCATCTTCGTCCAGAATTTCAGCTTTATAGTCCTCATATAAGCGCAACCGCCGTTCTTCAGCTTCCTGAATCCGAAACAGGATAGAGTTTTCTTTCATTTTGATGGAACGAGCCGAATCCAGATTGCTGCTGCGCATCATGTCTTTTACCAGCTTTTCTTCTTCACACATGGTAGACACCAGATGATGAATCTGATCCATCGCCACCATCATCAGCATTTTCTCCGGCACCGCATGATAGGCGCAGGGAGTCGTGTTCTTCTTTCTTTTGCAAATGAACACTCCATAGTGCGTTTCTTTCACCGTACCATGCACTCTCCGTTCAAACGTCATGTTGCGTCTGCAACAGCCACAGTAAACCATTCCTGAGAGATGGTTATAACACTTTTCTCTGGTTGCCTTGGAACGAGCCATCGCCATTTCCCGTTTTTCCTTATTCTGTTCCCGCCGTGCCTGCACTTTTTCAAAATCCGATTTCAGAATGATTGCTTCATGCGCGTTTTCAACAATATGCCATTCCTTCTTTTCCACTGGATGGAGGCCAATCCCTTTGTATGATGCAGTTTGCGTTTTTCCAGATACCAGTTCTCCAATATAGGCACTGCTGTTTAAAATACGAAGAACCGTACTGGGGTGCCATTTATTATAGGTAGGGTCATCTCCCTCATGTAATTTGCGATTCAGCCGTTCGTTCGGCCTTGCTACTTCTAAAAATTCCAACCTGCGGGCAATTTCGTTTGTACTCACTCCTGCAAGATACCATTGATAGATCAGTTTGACCCACTTCGCATCCTCAGTCGCTTCAAGCTTATTTCCCTGTTGGTTCAACTGATAGCCATACGGTGTACACCACGATGTAGGGATTCCCTTCTCGCGGCGCATCTGGTAACTAAGGCTGATTTTCTTTGAAATGTCCTTCGCGTACAAGCTGTTTACCATGTTCTTGATGGGAACCGCAAGACTATCCACATCCGACTGCCGGATGTTGTCAAAATCATCGTTGATGGCGATAAAACGAACATGGAGCATCGGGAAAATAGTTTCCAGATAGCTTCCCGTTTCGATATAGTCACGACCAAATCGAGATAAGTCCTTCACTACGATGCACTGAATTTTGCCTGTCCGTATATCCTGCATCATACGCTCAAATTCTGGTCGGTCAAAACGTGTTCCCGTAAAACCATTGTCTGCATAGGTATCGGTCAGCGTCAGTTCCGGGTTTTCCCTGATATAATTATGAATTTGCAAAATCTGTGTGTGCAGGGAATCTTCTGTTTCATGCCCGCCGTTCTCAACCGACAGCCGCGCATACGCTGCCGTGCGCAGAAGTTCTTTTTCGTTTTGCTGTACGGCCTCCTGCACAGCAGCCTGCGGCATCATATTCTTTCTACTCTTTCTTGCCATTACAATCTTCCTCTCCGTTGTTCAGCCATTCTTCCGGGAAGAATCTCTTCCACTCACTTTCTTGTAGGATCACTTCTACCTGTTCAAAATCTACGATCCATACATGGTCAAGCCATTCTTTAAGATGTGTGCGCTCCAATTTTTCAGGAATTGAAATCGCTCGGAACTTCATCAACCAGGGATTTCCATGGCTAAATGCTTTTTCTATGTCATTAACAGCCAGCATTACTTTTTTAAAAGCCGCTTCCTGCTTCTGGACCGCCACCTGATACTGATGTTCATACTCCTCTACCTGTTCTAGTAAAATTGATCCCTGCTCGTATTGCCGATAAACTGCTGTTCGTTCATCGTCCTTGGCCATCAAGTGCGCAACAATCTCATTTGCTCTTTTTCTGTACTGCAACAGTCCAGCATCCATGCACTGCTTGACTTTCTCAGGATTCAAGTCCAGCACCCTATCAATATGCGCAGCTTGCATTTTTTCTTTTTCCAAAGCTGAAAGAATCTCTCGAAAGATTTTCTCGCTTTCGATGAAAGGGGCTTTTCCAGAGAAGCATCTATACCCCTTGTCAAACGAATAGATTTGCTGGCTTTCATCTTCTGATGTTCTGCACAGCAGACCTTTTCCACTTTCCTTGTCATAGATTTTTTTGAAGAGCAGATTTGGTTTTTTTCGAGCCTTTTTTCTCGAAGGCAACCTCGTAGATTCCAACTTTTTCTGAGCTTTCTGAAATTCCGTCTTTGAAACAATCGCCGGAACCTCCAATTCTCGCTTTGCCTTTGCCAGTGTCAGCGTACACTTTCCGATATAGAGTGGATTTTTCAAAATCGAGCGAATTGTTGAATCCTGCCACTTATTTTTTGTTCTTGATCTTTTTTTCTTTGCCATCTGGACTTGCGGTGTTTGAACGCCCTGTACATCCAATGCTCTTGCGATTTCCGGGATTTTCATATCTTCCAGATACATCTGAAAAATCAGCTTTACAACCTGTGCGCTTTCAGGATTAAGAACAAGGCTTCTGCGATCTTCCGACAGCGCATAACCATATTTAGCCTGTCGATGGGTCAATGTACCTTCTTCAAAGTGATTCTGGCGATTGGTAATAAATTCCGAACGAATCTTATCAATGGTCTTTCCATTGAAATACTCTGCAACCTCTTCGGCAGTTTTGTCTATGCTGCAAAAGTCATCTTCCACAACTGCAAATTGGATACCAAGCGGATAGAACGTCCTCTGCAGTGCTTCAATGGCAAACGGAAGGGTTCTTCCACAGCGGAAGATAGAATCCACAACAACTGCATCAAATTTCCGAGCCATCCCATCCTGTACCAATTTGTCAAAGCCCTCCGTGGCTTCTGCTGTTCTCCTGCGGTCACTGTATTTTTCGGATACGCTGCACCCGCACTTTTTTAGATACCGTGCAATGCGCTCATTCTGTTCCGCAATCGTATTGGATGGATTTTCTTCTCCGATCCTGCTGGAAATCGACCTTGTATAACTGACCCATTTCATTCCTCTGCCACCTCATTTCCATGATGTGCTTGATATTCCATAAATTTTTCTGTGATACTGTGCAGTTCATCCTCGAAGCAGAAATGAATTTCAATCTCTGTTTTGCTATGAACATCTATGTGGTCGATCAGTTCCACCACGACCCTGCGTTCGAGCGTTTTGATATGTTCGTACTGCTTAAATTCTTCCAACCAAGTAGGAAGCAGTGTGTCGTGCTTTAATGCCTCCTGCTTCTTTTCGCGGATTTCCTGAATCTTATCCTGTGCCTCTTTTATCTTCTGCGCAAAGCGAGTATTCATTTCTCCGTACTCTTCCCGACTGACAACATCATCGCATAAGTCCTGATACAGACGGATTTTTAAATTACTGTACCGTTCTAATTCAGCTTCCAGTGCAGTGATCTGGCTGTCCAGAATCTTTATGCCAATCTGTTCGCCGCTTGCCAACTCTGCATTGGAGAGTACCTTTTCCGCTTCTACAAGAAGTGTCACTTGATGCCGGATCGCAGCCAGAACACTTTCCGTCAGCTTCTCACTGTTTATCATGTGCGGTGTGCAGCCGCCGCCATTCTTATAGGTAGAGCAGTGATAGTATTGATACTTCTTCCCGTTTTTCGTCACCGTGCGGCGAATCATATTCTGCCCGCAGTCTGCACAGCGCAGAAAACCTGATAATGGATAAACTGTTGTCTGCGATGGTGCGGTACGAGTGTCCAGTTCCAACAACTGTTGTACTTGCTGGAACTCGCCTTTGCTGATAATGGCATCATGCGCATCTTCCACCCGAATCCAGTTTTCACTTCCAACATCATGGCTCTTTTTTACTTTGTAATTGATTTTCCTGCGTTTACCCTGAATCAATGTTCCCGTATAGGATTCATTTTTCAAAATACGATTGACGGAAACCACTGTCCACTTCTGATTCAGCCCAGTCTGAAAACCGCAGGTATAGTTGAATCCATTGGCTCTCTTATACTCGTTTGGCGGCAGGACACCCAGTTCGTTCAAGTGACTGGCAATGCGCTGTGAACTCATTCCGTTCAATTTCTGCTTGAATATTTCCTGCACAATGCCCGCAGCGTATTCATCTATAATCAGATGATTCTTGTCTTTCGGGTCTTTCTGATACCCGTATCCTGCAAAGCTGCCAATGAACTGACCTTCTTTCCGTTTCACATCCAAGTGACTTCTGACACGCATCGAAATGTCACGGCAATAGGTATCGTTGATAAGATTGTTGAACGGAATCAGGATACGTCCCTTATCATCGTTTTCTTCCGCACTGTCATAATGATCGTTGATGGCGATGAACCGGACTCCCATAAATGGAAAGATTCTTTCCAGATAACGTCCTGTTTCAATGTAGTTTCTGCCGAATCGTGATAAGTCCTTGACGATAATACAGTTGATTTTCCGATTCTCAATGTCCTGTATCATCCGTTTGAAATCCGGGCGTTCAAAATTCGTACCACTGTATCCATCGTCTACATACTCATCGACCTTATGCAGTTCCGGGTGCTTTCCCAGATAATCATTCAGTAAAGCTCTTTGATTTTTGATGCTGTTGCTTTCCTGCTGATCGCCGTCCGAACGTGACAATCGAAGATACACAGCACAGCGATATTGTCCATTTTCCTGAAAAAACATAAAAAGCCGATAACCTCCTTAATCTATTTGTCGTTCTGACAATAAACCAAGAAAATTATCGGCTTTAGTTAGCATATTCTGTTTTGACCCAAAGCCATTATCTCATATTTCGCGGTCCATGTCAACGCTTTAATGTGCTAAAGTGTAAATTTTCTTCTGCTTTCTTCTTTTTTATCTCCGATGCGTCCGTGCGCATTTTTTCAGTGTGTCCTCTAATCGGTTCTCTCCCGCAAAGCTGATCTTCACTACCATGCCCTTGTCGAGATAGCAATAAGGGTTCTTGATCTGCGAAATGAAATCGACCATCCGCTCCCGCTGCGACAAGTCTTTTCTAATTTCCACTTCGTTGATGTCTACCAGTTCCTTGCGGTTCACATTACGGAGATCGGTCTGTGCCATCTGGCGCAGGCTTTCCATGGTGTGATAGGTTCGTGCAGTTGTTTCGGTCATTCACTCATTCCTTTCTGTTTTTGGGGTGGTGTGTCAGCCTCTTTCACTTATAGAATTGGAGAAAGGCCATTTCGCAAGGTATTTCAAAAATTTTTTGTCTTTTTTCAAAAACACCTTGCGAAACACGCTCTGCCCGATTCTAAAGATAGAAGAACCCGAAAAATGCGTAAGGCAACGGCTTCACCGTAAGTAGGGCAAGATTCGCCTGGAGTAACTCAAAATTCACTTTCGTGATTTTTCGTTACCGGCAATCTTGATGGGGATTCCGCTTCCCCATTCCCTCGGTACGCACAAAATCTCTGATTTTGGCTATTTGGCTTCCACTAAAGTGGTCGCAGCCGACCGCCTACGGCTTGTCGGGATTTGCTTCGCAAATAAATTTGAAGGGAGTTTCTATCTATGGGCAGAAGAAAAAAGTGCGAGCAGATAAAAAGAACAAATAACGTAATGGTACGTTTTACGGATGCCGAGTACGCTTCTATTTCCATTTCTGCTGAACAGGCAGGCTATCCGGTTGCCGTTTATGTCAGGAAGAGTGCGCTGGACGAACGCATCGAAGTCCACTACAACATCACTGCAGAACTTCCCGAACTTCAAAAACTGATTGCTGAGTATTCTGCCATCGGCAACAACCTAAATCAGATTGCCCAATACTTCCACTCTGGCGGTTTCTATTCCAAGTCAATGCAGGACGAGATCAACCGCCATCTCACTGCATTATGGCAGCTTCGGCAGGAAGCAATCAAATTAGGGGGAACCTATCATGGCCGTGTTAAAACACATCGCAATAAAAAACGCTGATTACAGTGCGGCAGTCTGCTATTTGAAATACCAGCATGATGAACGACACTTAAAACCGCTCCTTGATGAAAACGGGAGCATGATGCTCCGCAGCGAATTTCACATGAATGGAGTAAACTGCAATCCCGACACCTTTGATCTTGAGTGCGAAATGCTCAATGACCAGTATCGAAAAAACTACCGATACGACGAAGTCAAGTCCCATCACTATATCATCAGTTTTGATCCGCGCGATAAAGACGAACACCATCTTACTGGCGAGAAAGCACAAACCCTGGGACTTGAATTTGTGAAGAATCATCTTCCCGGCCATCAAGCATTGGTCTGTACTCACACGGATGGACATAATGGCAGTGGCAACATCCATGTTCATATCATAATCAACAGCTTACGGAAACTGGACATAGAGCCACAGTCATACACCACACGCAGCATTGACTGCAAAGCAGGATACAAACATCACCTGACAAAAGATTATCTAAAATACTTACAGCAAGAACTTATGAATCTATGCCAGCGTGAAAATCTGTATCAGGTCGATCTTCTCTCTCCGGCTCAACATAAAATCACTGAAGCTGAATACTGGTTGCAAAAGCGAGGTCAGAAAGAGCTGGAAGATATAAACGAACAGATCATTGCTGATGGCATGAATCCAATGGAAACAACATTTCAGACTCGTAAGCAGTTTGTTCGGAATGCCGTTTCAGAGATTTCTTCCTCCGCAATTTCGTTTGAAGATTTTCAAAGCCAGTTATTTGAAAAGTATAAGATTCATGTGAAAGAAAATCGGGGAAGATATAGCTATCTGCATCCAGAGCGAGAGAAGTACATTTCTGGTCGCTCTTTAGGCACAAATTTTGATAAAGATTATTTGCTCAATCTTTTTGAAGCCAATGCACTTGCTGCTGAGCAAGAAGAAAAGCAACGACAGACCATGCCCGATTACCATGCAGACCCGATTGCCATTCTCTTCATTCGCTCTGATCTGCGTCTTGTTGTGGACTTGCAGAACTGTATTAAGGCTCAACAGAGCAGAGCTTATGCTCAAAAAGTCAAAATTTCCAATCTTCAGCAGATGGCAAAGACCGTAGCTTACATTCAGGAAAACGGATTCGATACCAGAGAAAATTTACAGACAACCTACGATAGCATCACATTACAGATGCACGATGCACGGCAAAAGACAAAGGACACCGAAACACAAATCAAATCTGTGAATGAGCAAATCCACTATCTGGGTCAGTATCTTTCCACAAAATCCACCTACAATGAATTTTTGAAAGCTCGCTTCAAAGGAAAATTTCGCAAGGATCACGCTGATGAAATTGAGAAGCACGAAAAAGCCGCCCAGATTCTGAAAGCACAAAATCCAGACGGCTCACTTCCGAAGATGAAAGATTTGAAGCTTGAAAAAGAACGATTACTTGCCTTGAAAGCGGCTCAATACGACACCTACACCTATTACAAAGATTATCAAAAAGAATTGCGAACAGCCTGTGCCAATGTTGACAGCATCTTGGGGCAGCACCACATTCGAGATCACATTCAACGCACAGAACAGACCCTTTAAGCAAAAAAGAGCCACCATACGCTACCCTTTTGTTGGGTAAGCCTATGGTGGCTCTTGCACTATTTTCAGTCTTTAAGCGTCCCTGTATTTCAAGAAACCATTTTGTAATTTCACAAAGCGATCCTGAAATATTTCTTCCAACGCCTGTTTGCAGGGAACCCTCTGCATCCGGGCAACAACAGATCACTTCCTGTTCCGTTCCATATCAGCCGACTGCTCTTGGCTACTCTTTTGCTTTTCCCGTGCCATCTGCCTGATTCGCAATTTATCAAGAACGGATTCCCGTCCGTTGATTATGCGGGGCTTAGGGAGATTGTTGGCACAGCCATCAATCATATTGTAGTTCTGTTCTGTAGTTGATTCTACGGCCCGAACATATTCCCCGTTCTCATAGAACTTCTGATAATGTTCCATCTGGTGTAGTGACGGCTTCTGGTTCATCGGCTTTTCCATCAGCGGTGGATGCAGATAATCCAGAATCTTTTTTCTGGCATCCTCATCCAACCCTTTTCGGATTTCAGTGGAAACCAGTTTTCCAGAAGCATCTACAATCACGTTCGGTGCTTTTTCCTTATAGACTTCATGCTGCATCAGAAAAAAGTGCTGGCTTTCTACTACGCATTCTTCGGTTGCCATCCACGTTCCAGCACATCCATCTATAAAAAGATTTTTCGTGTCAAGTGTAACCAGAATGCCAGAACTACTACTGCGGATAAAGCCAGCAACCACAACAAGGGAGTCCTTATCCACAAAATACGCCGTGATTTCTCCCTGTTGGTTTATGACAATCACATCACCGACACCAAATGGACGGCCACGGAAATTCTTCGGTCGATGCTCTTCCAACCGTTTCCGAATCATCTCTGGTGTGTCCGATGTAAACAACTTGGTAAAATACGCCTGCTGATAATTTTGTACGATCACCTGAAAATGATGTTCCGTCAAGTACTGATATGAACGTGACCGATACGCAGCAAGTTCTGCACTTTCTTTCAGCTGATAGACCGCATACTGATTGATATTCATTTTGCCACCACATCCTGAAGATACGGTTTAAGGTCAAGTCTGGAAAATTCCATGTCCGAAATAGAGCGCATCTTTTTCATGGTCGATGCTACCAGCGAAAAAACTTCAACATCGTCCTCGACAAACGGAACAACTTCCTCGATATATCTCATGGTTTCCGTCCGTGTCGGCTGCTCAAACATTGCCATAACCATCATCTCATCTGCATTAAACTTCACCTTGCTCACAGTTCCATTTCTCCTTTCTTCTTTGCCTTCTTCGGTTTTTCCTGTTCCTGATTGGACTGCTGTTCCTGCGCCTTTTTGCGGTTCTTCAACGCTTCACGAACAGACTGCCGGGTGCTGGGGCGTTCCTCTAACTCCTTGCTTGCCTGCCGCTTTTCCAAAAGCGTTTTCATATCCGAAATTGCTTTCTGCACCAGCGGACTTTCCCGGTAATGCTGGATATGGTTGACGATTTCTGCCTGCACTTCTCCACCTACCATCAGGTCAAACATTCCCGAATAGATGCTTCCATCCTCAAGGGAAAAGCCAATGCTCTTGATTCCGTTCATCCGCTCTGCCGGAATCTTATCGTAGACTTCCAATGCCTGCTCCAAGGTCAGATTGTCATGGAACTCACCCATCACTGGGAACTCTGCACACTCTGCCACATAAAAGCTGATGCTTGCTTCTGGCGCAGGCTTCTCTGCCGCCAGCTTTTCTTTCATCGCTTCTGCCCGCTGTGTTTCTGCACGGTAGGACTGTTCCTGAAGATATTCAGCGCTAATCACACCGCACTCAGAAACGCTGTGTCCGTGTTCTGCCAGAACTTCTTCCATCACTTCCTGCACGGGTCTGTACTCGTCTGTTTCAACAATGCCACCGTCCATTACTGTGAAGTCCTTACTATATAAGGTATAGTCGTAGCCGTCCTCGCTGGTCTGGATGTGAAAATAGCCATCGTTGATCTCATAGGCTACCGCCACATCCTGCACTTTCAATGCTTCTGCCACCAATGCAACAACATGATTCTGGATGTACGGATTATCCCAGCCCGGAACTTTCTTGTAGTCCTCCACAATCGTGTCGATACCGTTCTTGCACTGCACAATGTCCAGACTGCCCGGAAGTGGGTCAGGCGTTTTCTCTACGCCAAGGGCTTTTAGATGAAAGTTCGGAACCTGCTGATAGCAAGACATTGCATCATCGAGATCCCCGAACTTTTCAATTTGCATCGGATTGGTCTGCAAATCTGTCACAACATAGAACTGCTGCACAAAAGGCTTTTCCGGCTCCCTCTGCTGTTCAGCCTCAAGTTCTTTGCGGTACATATCCACAAATCCGTTCAGCACAGCCGGGTGACTGCGCACGATCCAGTCAGGACGAATGTTGTTACCGCGTTCTCCTTTACAGGTGGTCTCTGCCCATTCCTTATTGCTGTGCGAATACCGTCCGTCGTGATTGTTATAATTCAGCGTATACGCCAGAATATAGCCCATACGCTCCATGCCGAACTGTTCAACGACGGATTTCGTAGCATCGTCTGCAAGGTGCATTCCATCGAAATTGTCTGCAATCGCTTCTTCAATGGCATTTCTGCAATCTTCATTGAGCTGTCTGGAAATGCGGTACAAATCCACCTCGCCATTCTCTGCTGCATAGGCAAAAGATTCGTAATAAACCGGAACATCCGAATTATCCGTGCGGCTTTCCTCTGCCACAGGCACAGCATGTTCTTCTTTTTGTGAAGTCGGATTCTTTTCTGCAAAATACTCCTTTACGGCATCCTGAAAGTCCTCATCAAAGCCGTTCCACAAATCTTCTGCCACCAGTTTTCCCTGCTCATTGACCGCAACGCAGGCAGCTTCATTCCCGTATTCCTCATGCTCCAGCAGGAAGAACTTCTCGCCACCGACCTCCGTTTCATCAATCGCATACCATGTACCAACATGACCCTCAACTGCAATCTGGTCGGAGTCACCGTGTATTAAGCCATCCTTTTTATGCTCTTGTTCTTCCATAAACTCCCGTACAGTCAGCAATCCACCCGTGAAGTTCAGCCCTTCCTCGCCCAGTTCCAGCCGACCGCCTGCGCCAAGGTCAAGTTCTTCTGCCATCAGAACAGATGCCGCGTGGTTTACGATCACTGTTTTCTCCACCAGAATCGGCTGCCCCGGATCATAGTCCGACCCGCGCAGGTCATAGCGGTACAATCCATCCGGCACATCCTCATCCCGCAGTCTGCTGTTGCTGAAAAGACCGGGCTTATCAAAGATTTCAATTTCCTGCAACTGTTCATCCAGAATCGTTTCTTTCTTCAAATCCATCTTTCTTTCCTTGAAAAAATCCGGCAACTCTGCAAAGCCGATGCTGTCCACATAGCAGGCTTTGATCGACTTGCCATCGTTCAGCACCACAACATCACTGACGGAAAGCGAATGCCCGGTAAAATCCGTTGGACGCTGGATATTGAAGCGTTCGTAAATGGCTTCAAGTGTATCTTTTTCCGTAAGAGGCTCGGTATAGACCAGCTCATAGTCTGCACGGTTCACTTCCATCCCATGCCGTTTTACAAAGTCCAGATTCATAAAGCGATAGTCGTGTTCCGGGTCACGGGCAGTGATCTGGTAGATGCCAAACTGCTTTTCACTGCCGGAAAGCAGCTTCTGCTCCTTGACCAACGCATCCAGCCGGGTTATCAGCTCTGCCGCCTTTTCTGCGGACTCTCCCTCTGATTCCTCCACTGCAACTTGCAGCCATTCCCGGATCGGCTGAATATCCCCAGCCTGAATCTGTTCTTTCAGTGCTTCAACTGCCTGTTCCCGATCCTCCACGCTATCTTTATAGTGGTAGAAATCGAAGTCAAAGGCGAAATTATCAAGGTCTGCCGCCAGCTTTTCAACGGGTGTTTTTTCGCTGTTTTCCATTGCTTTCTGCTTGTCCTTTTCCAAATCTTCCTGGGCAATCTGGAAATAGTCACTTCCCCGCTCGATTTCTTCACGCCCTGTGACAAGAACCGGCCATGGACTAACGCGGATAAGATAAATCTGCTTGCCCTCATCAAACAGGCGCAGAGCCTGCTCCCGGCTTATCACCGTCAGTGCAGCGTCCGGGCGGGCATACTCATCTTCCAGATACTCTTCGTTCTTTTCCAGCAAAATTGCACTCCATGCGTCTGCCTTGATTCCGAAGATGCCATCATGCTGTTCGATCTCTTCCTGACTGGCGAAGTCTCCTGCCGTGCCATCCTGAAACAGCGGATTAATCCGTTCACCCAGCCGATGCCACTCCCGTGCGCCTTCCTTTGTCAACGGCAGAACATCATCTTTCAGATACCCATATTCGTGCATTTCCGAAAGACCGATCATGCCATCCGGCAGACTTTCGATCTTCTCCTCTGCTTCCCACATCAGGCGATTGATTTCTTCCGTGTTTTCAGCCGCAACCGCAGCCGCCAGATTGTTGGCAAGTTCTTCCGTTGCCGCCCGGTCATCCAGCTTGTAAGCAAAGTTTACAATGAGATTTCGCTGGCTGTTGTCAAAAACGGTTTTGTCCCGTTCCTTGTCCGCAATCAGCTTTTCAGCATATTCCATCGCCGTCATGCGCTCCACACTCCTTTCTGCCACCGCCGTTTCCAGTTTTTCAAGAAAATCAGCAGCGGTCAATCGAATCGTATCCATCGAATCTTTCAATTCTTTCAGTTCCTTGCCGCTTGCCCAGCTTGCTACATACGGGAACGAGTAGTCCGAAGTATCAATGCCAAGTGCCGAGCAAACCGTAAATGCAATGCTTTCCGCTTCTGTTTCTTTGGTAAGCTGGTCTTTTTCCTCGCCGCGCTGTTTCATCTGGTCGCTGTCATGCAGCATGGCATGAGCGACCTCATGGATCATCGTCTTGATGGTCTGGCTCTCACCCATATCGGCACGAACACAGATTTCTTTGTCCATGTGGCTGTAATAACCTTTTGCGTTGCCCTCGATCTCTCCAAAACGAATTGGCACAGGAGATACCTGTTCGATTGCCTCTTTCAGCAGGGTATAATCCTTGACACGGGCAGTCAGTTCATTCACTTCCAGCGTAGGCAGCGGTTCTCCGTCTGTCTGGGCATAATCGAAAACCGTTGTTACCCGGAACCGGGGAATCACCCTCTCCACCACTTCGATTTCCGGCTCCCCGCTCTCATTCAGCACCGTAAGCCCGGTGTCCTTGTCGATTTTCTCCCTCTCTTCCCGTTCCTTTACCGGGGCAGGCGCGATGATCTGGATGCCCTTTTCACCCTTTTTCACATAGCGGTTAAACTTATTTTTCCAAGCATTGTACCCAGCCACCAACGTAGCATCTGGACGCTGCATTGCGATCAGCAGCGTATTATTGAAGCTGTAATTGTGGAATTTCGACATTGTAAGCAGGTACTTCGTATACATTTCCGAAGTAAAAATGTCCTTTACGCCCTGCTCCAACCGTTCCGTGATTTCTTTGAGCTGGTCTGCCCGCTTATCTGCCATTCATGCCCTCCTTTACAAAATCTGCCCCATCAGATTCCCTTTCGGAGATCTGACGGGGCATTCTCAGTTATAGTTCCATATCGTGACTTTTCTTTTTCTGCGGTTTCGGCTCTGCCATGCGTTCTGCCTGCTTTTCGTGAAGCTGTGCAAGGATCGACGGACGTTTTACGCTGTCTGCACTCCGCTCAATCTCACGTTTCGGCGCAGGAAGTTCGCTATCCGTTACTTCCTCATCCATGCCAAGAGCCGCATCATCCCCCTTTTCGTCCATATCCAGCAGGACATTCAATTCTGCAAGCCGTGCAGATTTTTCGTTTAATTCCGCCTCCTGCGGGAACGGACGCTGCACTTCTTCCTTTGCTTCTGCCAACTGCTGCTGTAAGGTTTCCAATCTGCGCTCCACCTGCGGCAGTGTCTTTTCGATAGATGCCAGCGCATTGAGAATACGCTGGATATTGCCAGCCGGATCACTGCCAAGTTCAATCGTATAACTGCTCTGCCGCTTGATGGTCAGTTTGAATGTCTGGGCGAACGCATCAAACCGGGAACTGATTGCAAACCCTCCCAAATCTGCGATTTGCCCCTCTGTCTTAGCGATCTTCATTGCGGCACAGGCTGCAAGAATTGCCGAGCCTGCTTCCTTGCGGTCGGTATAAACCCTGTCCTCCACCGTGATGGAGAACTTCTCCTTGTCCTGTTCCAGCAACGGCTTTGCCACTGCAAGGTCAGCTTTCAGACCTGCTATGCGCTCTTTCGCTGCCGTGATTTCTGCCGGATACCGCCGTGCAATATCCGATTCCAGGCTGTAAATCTGGCTGGTGTGGTTGGCCCGCATCAGCTTCAGCTTGCTGACCTGAATATCCAAATCCATCTTTTCCTTGATGTAGGGATTTCCCGTTGCCAATGCTTTGATTTCTGCATAGGTCAGCGCGGTATCGTCCACATCATCGCAGGCACGAACAGGAGATTTCGAGGTCATGATCTGCGAGATGAACTTCTGTTTATTTTCCAGAATTTGCCACATATACGAATCGAACGTATTCTCTGTGACGTAACGGAAAATCTTCACTTTCTGGTTGCGGTTTCCCTGACGAAGAATGCGTCCTTCCTGCTGTTCCAGATCAGAGGGCTTCCACGGGCAGTCCAGATGATGCAGGGCGATCAGTCTGTCCTGAATGTTTGTACCAGCACCAAGTTTCGGGGTCGAACCAAGCAGGATACGCACCTGACCAGAGCGCACCTTTGCAAACAGTTCTGCCTTTTTGGTTTCGGTATTTGCCTCATGGATAAAAGCAATCTCCTCACGGGGGATTCCCTTTGCCACCAGTTTTTCCCGGACATCATCATACACATTGAATGTTCCGTCTGCTTTCGGGGTCGATAAGTCGCAGAAAATCAACTGGGTGGATTTGTCGGGCGTGGATTCTTCCCATACCTGATAGGCATTCTCCACGCAGAAGTTGACCTTACTTTCCGGCTCATCCGGCAGCAGGTCATTGATAAGCCGCTGATCCAAGGCCAGCTTTCTGCCGTCGTTCGTGATTTTGAGCATATTATCGGTTCTCGGATCGACATTTCCGTTCCGCACACGCTCTGCACGGTCGGCAAAGCTGCTCACCATTTCCTGCTGCGTTTCACTGGGCTTCAGCACCTCATTGATGTACTCTGCTTCTGGCACAGGCAGATTCAGCATATCTGCCGTCTGTACGTCTGCGGACTCCTTGAATAGTGAAATCAATTCAGGGAGATTGAAAAAACGGGCGAACCGCGTCTTTGCACGGTAGCCCGTTCCCTCTGGGGACAATTCGATTGCCGTTACGGTTTCGCCAAACGAAGCCGCCCAGCTATCGAAATGTCCAAGATGAAGTTTCTGTAAGGTGTCATACTGCAAGTAGCGCATAATGGTATACAACTCTACCATGCTGTTCGATACAGGCGTACCTGTTGCAAAGGTCACACCCTTGCCGCCAGTGATTTCATCGAGATACTGACATTTTGCAAACATATCCGAGGACTTCTGTGCATCGGTCTGAGCAATACCAGCGATGTTCCGCATTTTTGTGTAGAGGAACATATTTTTATAGAAATGGCTCTCGTCCACAAACAGGCGGTCAACACCAAGCTGCTCAAATGTAACTACATCATCCTTGCGGCTCTGGTCGTTCAGCTTCTGAAGTTTTGCCTGCAAGGTTTTCTTTGTTTTCTCCATCTGCTTGACCGTGAAACTCTTGCCATCGTCCTCTGCCTTTGCTTCTGCAATCGCAAAGGTAATGTCCTGAATCTGCCGCTCGATCATGGATTTCTGCCGTTCCGGGGAAAGCGGAATCCGCTCAAACTGCGAATGCCCGATAATGATAGCATCATAATCGCCCGTGGCAATCCGGGAACAGAACTTCTTTCGGTTGGATGGCTCGAAATCCTTTTTCGTTGCCACCAGCACATTGGCATTCGGATACAGCCGCAGGAAGTCTGCACCCCACTGTTCCGTCAGATGGTTCGGCACAACATAAAGATTCTTCTGCGCCAGACCCAGACGGCGGCTTTCCATACCGGCAGCGATCATCTGGAAGGTCTTGCCAGCACCCACACAATGCGCCAGCAGCGTATTATTGCCATACAGGATATGCGCCACTGCATTTTTCTGGTGCGGCATCAGGCTGATTTCCGGGGTCATGCCCACGAACTTGATGTGACTGCCATCGTATTCACGGGGACGAATCGCATTGAACCGCTCATTGTAGACCTTGCAAAGTTCCTCTCTGCGGTCTAAATCCTTGAAAATCCACTGCTTGAACGCATCCCGAATCGCTTCCTGTGCCTGCTGCGCCAGCATGGTTTCTTTTTTGTTCAGCACTCTCCTTTCTTTTCCATCCTCATAGATGGTATCGTAAATTTTGGTATCCCGGAGATTCAGCGCATCTTCCAGCAGTCGATAGCCGTTGACCCGCATTGTGCCATAGGTGTTCGTCACACGGGGATTACTCCGGTCAAGCGACTTGCCGCTGATATTCCATGCACCGCTGATCTCCGAATAGGTTGCTTTGATGGAACTTCCGATATAGTAACTCGGCGTTTTGAACACCCGCTCCATGAAGTCCGTAATGTACTCTGCCTTGATCCAGTTTGCACCAAGCCGCACTTCAATCTCCGAAGCATTCAAATCTTTCGGCTGTACCCGCTTGAGATACTCGACATTGACCTGATACTCCGGGTGGTTTGCAGCAAAGGTTTCTGCCGTTTCCAGCTTTTCCCGGACATTGCCGGACAGATATTCGTCTGCCGTCACCCACGCCTGTGTGACAGGATTGCGGAAGATAACGCCCGCCAGTTCTTCGGTTACTTCCTGCTCTGTCTTTCCGCAAAGTTCAGCCATAAACGGCACATCGACCTTTGCTTTTTCTCCGATGGAGAGTGCCAGGGCTTCACTCGGCGTATCCACAGAGGTCACAGGTTCCGGCTTGCGAATGGTGCGCTTGGTAAAAATATCTGCCAGCCGCTTGAGGTTTTTATCCTCGTCCAGAATCTCAAGAGATGCCAGCAGACAATAGCTGCTATCCTGCCGGAATGCCCGTTTGTTAGCGGTGCTGTTGATCAGACCATACTGCGCTGTGAACCGCTTATACTGGTCTTTCAGCTTTCCTTGCAGCAGTTCCACTTCGGCATCCGTACCATCGTGCAACTGGCAGTCCAGCAATTTCTGTGTGGTTTCCCGCAGGGCAATCATCCCCAGCACACGCTCTGCCGTGACCGCAGGCAGGTCAACCTTGTTCATATAGGAGTTTTCACGGTAATAGACCTGTCCGTCCACATTGGTGTAACTGAAATTCTTCACGTTTGGGTCTGCCGGAAGTGGTTCTGCGTTCTGGTCAAGTTCATCGTCCGTGATTTCCGGCTCAGTGATTTCCGCATGGATGTTCTCAACGGCTGCTTTCAACTGTTGTGCAAGGTCTGCGCCCTCGATGGGCTTGACCGTGGTTTTCTGTTTGCCGTACTGTGTACTTTCAGTCGTGATCTCACCCAGCACCATTTCAGGATGCTGCTCAAAATACTGGTTGATGGGGTATCCCTCCGGCGTTGTGCCAAGGTCTACCCACTCTGCCCGCTCCACTGCCGCCCGGTCACGCTTTTGCAGGAACAAAATGTCAGCTACAACACTTGTGTTCGCATTGCGCTGGAACGCATTGTTTGGCAGGCGAATTGCACCGACCAGATCGGCACGGTTGGCAAGATACTCTCGGACAGAGGAATCCTTTTTATCCATCGTACCGCTGGAAGTGACTACCGCCACCACGCCGCCCGGACGAACAAGGTCAAGACTTTTTGCAATAAAGTAATCATGGATGAGGAAGTTGTGGCGGTCATACCGCTTATCTGGCACTTTGTAATTGCCGAACGGCACATTACCCACCACACAATCAAAGAAACTGTCCGGGAACTGCATTGTTTCAAAGCCCTGCACTGCAATTTTGTTCTTCTGATAAAGCTGCTGTGCAATGCGTCCTGATACGTTGTCCAGCTCCACACCATACATCTTGATGTTCTCCATGCTTTCAGGCACAAGACCCATGAAGTTACCGACACCGCAGGACGGTTCCAGTACATTGCCTTTGCTCAGACCCATGTTGGAAAGGGCTTCATACATTGCCTTGATAACCGTAGGCGAAGTGTAGAAAGCATTCAGCGTGGATGCCCGCGCTTCGCTGTACTCATCTGCCGGGAGCAGAGATTTCAGTTCCGCATACTCCTTTGCCCAGTCCGCATTCTTCTCGTCGAACGCCTGCGGAATGCCGCCCCAGCCGACATACCGGGAGAGAACTTCCTGTTCTTCTGCGGTTGCCTGCCGCTGTTCTGCATCCAGCGTTTGCAGCAGCCGGATGGCTTCGATGTTTGCTTTGAATTTTGTCTTGGCTCCTCCTGCGCCGAGATCATCGTCCGTAATACTGAAGTTCATAGGCTCCTGTTTGGGCTGTACAGGCTGTTCCGTTTCGGCTCCACTGTCCAGCGGAAGGTTGTGCTGCCGCCGTGCATGGTTGACCTCTTCCGGGGTCATAGGCTTACTAGTAAGAGGATTCAAAACATCGTCCACTGCCGAACGATGGATGGCATCTGTCCGGGTCTGCACATCCGCGATCAGCTGCATCTGTTCCGGCGAGAAGTCGGGATTCAGCAGTTCTTCTAACTCGCCGCCCGATTCTGCCACCGAATAGATCACATCCATCTGCTCCGGAGAAAAATCCTCGTAAGCCACACCAGCATTGTGTAGAGCAGTAAAGACTGTGGTTTCTATCGCTTCTTTCATCGGCACGTCGGCCTGTTCGTACAGATGCCGAATGTACTCCAGCGGTTCTGTTCGGAAGATCGGATACCGGGCTTCTTTCGCAAGGGTCATGTCCTGCAAGCTGACCGTCCCCTGCTCAAAGTTGACCGAATCCACACGGAACTCTCTATCGTCCAGTTCAATGATGGTATTGACTGGCAGATATTCCTCTCTGCGGAAATACTTTGTCTGCGCATGGGTTCCATCTTCCTGCTGGCCGGACAGATAGACGCTCTCCCCCTGTTTCCAGAGCTTCATTGCCTGCGAAACCCACTGTTCACGAGGAAAACCAGATACCTCAACCTTGCCGAGTGCGGTTTCCTTTTCCAACAGCTTGCTGCCAAGAAGTTCTGAAACGCGCTTTGCATCCTCGCCGTAGAACTCAAAGTTGCCGTACTGCTCATAGCCGACCAGAGCATCCGGGTAACGCTCTTTCAGCGCGTTATATTCGTTTACGGCATCCAGCGGCAGGGGCTGCAAGGTCGGCTCAACAGCCTTTTCTTCCGCTGCATACGGAACCATAATGCCGCGCACCCATTGCGGTGCGTCCTTGCTATCCTGATACAGTGCAACGGCATCCCGTCTGTCCGTAATAACGTCCTGATAGGTGCGCTGGAAAATATCTTCTACCAACCAGTCTTTGAAGTTTTCCCAGTTCTGGCTTGCTTCCAGATACAGCGGAGCAGTTTTCGCATTCTGCTCTAACAGCTCGTCGATCTTGTTCCGAAGTTCCTTTTCCGCTTCGTCTGCATCCACATCGCGGTCGCGGAGATACGGATAGATTTCACTCTGCTGCACCGCATCCAGCATGGAATACAGATATTCCTTGTAAACGCAGCGACTATCTTTCAGCGCAGATTCCTGCCCTGCCAGAAGATAATCATTCAGCGGATTCTTTGCCAGTTCTGCATCATACTGGTTCGGTCGAAGCACCCGCGCCGCCCATGCAGGACGCTCCATATCTTTCAGATAGATCAGAGAATCCGTAACACGTTCGATTTTATAAAGGCGGTCATCTTCCAGATAGAGATAATCCCCGACATTTCTGCTGTACTTTGCCGCCTGCTTCTGGGGTTCTTCAACCACTGCGGTGGTTGAATGCTCTTTCGATTCCTGTTCCTGCGCCCAAATATCGAAAAGCGATATTTGTCCTGCCTCAGAAACAGAAATCTCAACAGCCTTTTTCTTTTCCGGGAAGATCGTGTACGTTCCCTCAACATACTGGTGCAGTTCAGCAAGCGTCTTTGATTTTTCCGCATATTCCGGGGAATCCAGCGGCACGGAAAGAAGTGCTGCATCCATCTTTTCCAGAAGCTCTACCGCCTGTTCCGGGTCAGCCAGCATGGTGGGCAGTTTCTTTCTGGCATCATCATTCAGCAATTCCCGCTTAAATGGACGCTCTACTTCATCGGGCAGACGATGGTAGAAACCGATTACCCGATTTGCCATCTGCTCACGCTCGTAACTCGGCATCCGGCTGTAATCCGCAGGCTTTAGATACAAACTCTGGTCAATGAGCTTTGCAACTCGTTCAGCCGCCTGATTCCAGTTCAGCTTTACCAGCGCATCCGGCTTTCCATAGATGCCCCGTGCCAGTTCAAGACCTCTGCCGTCATAGCTGGCATGGGAATTATCTGCACGGGAAAGTGCATGACTGCTGCCGCCCACACCGTATCGGTCTTTCAGAAATGCCGCGCGTTCTGCTTTCTCTGTATGGGTAAGGAAGAAACTGTACGTTGCCAGCCTGCCATCCGAATACGGCCCGCCGCCTGCAAGGAAAGCATTGATCTCATCTTCCGTGATAAAGACTTCCTGCTCATTCCACTGAAAGCCCTCTCTTGCCCGATACGGCTGGAACGGGAGGGCAAACTTCTGAAACTGTTCGGATACTTTGTCCGGGCGATAGAACGGCATCCGCATCACGCTTTTATCTTCGGCGTAGGCTTCTGCCAGTCCCAAAAGACGTTCGTTCAGGTCAGCCAGAAATTCCGGCTGGTCAATCAACTTTGCAAGTCGTTCTGTAAGTTCCGGGTATCCGCCGGAGAAGATGGACGTATCGGCAAAGACCATCTCTGCCACGCCCTCTGCCATATCGCGTTCTATATAGCTCAGGGCTTCTGCGTGTTCATGCAGGGCATTGCCACGGGCTGCATCCAAAACCGATTTTGGTGCATACTCTCCCTGCTGCAAAAGCTGATGAATTCTGCCGCTGACATCTCTCCAGGACAGAAATGCTTTGTTTTTGGGGTCGTTCCGAACCGTATCTCCAACGGCGATCTGCATACCCAACTCATCGAACCAGACCGCATATTTTGTGCCACCGATCTCAAAGCCCTTGCCGCCCTCGCCATACTCTTTTTTGACGAAAGCGGTATACTCTTCCGGGGTCTGTTCGGTCATAAAGTTATAGATAAGGCGGAGCTGGCTTTGGCTTCGATTGCTTCCCGTCCGCAGGATTTCATCCACAACTTCTGCCGGAATCGTGATCTCATCGGCATACTGGGCCTGCATCGGGGCTTCGATTGTCCGAATCTGCTGTTCCACGGTCGGCAGACTGGGCAGAGAAAAAGCAGAGGCAATTTCTTCCTCTGCTTCGCTCAAATCCTGTTCGGTTGTGTCAGCGGTTAGTTGTACACCAATTCCTTCAGCACGATCTCTTCCGCCATCGCGGTCAGATTGTTCTGATGTGCCACCCATGCCATCTGTTCGGTTTCCTTGTTCGGAGCCGGATACTTCTCGTTCAGGCTCTCGATCAGTTCTTCCATCCGGTTCTCCGCCTGCTCGTCGATCTGCGCCAGATGCTGATTCAGCCTGCCGCTCATCAGCATACTCTGATACCAGTTCTTCTTGTTTTCCCTCAGATAAGTCCTGCGCAGCATCCCGTACTTCCCAATGCTCATCGGCTCGTCCTGTACGGTCAGGTTCGGAAACAGGTAGTCCCCCTTGCGGTGATAAGTCAGTTCCATACGGTTTTCCTCCTTCAGTGATGTTCGTTTCGGTTTCACGCTTTAATGTGTTAAAGTCCGTACTGGTATTATACAAGCTGTCGGCAGTTTTTGCAAGATGTTCTGTGACTTCTTTTCGGTAAATTTTCTGCATTTCCCGTCCGATGTCACGGAGAACTGCTTCACACTGTTCCGAAACGGCATTGCCCAGGAAGGTCAAGACCGGAAGTTGGTTGAAATCCACAATACGGATAAAATCCTCATCGTCCAGCACTTCCAGCGGTTCCTGTTCGCAGCGTCGGGAAAGGGTATAGAAAATACTGTTGGTCATTAACTCCCGGAAACGGACACGGAGGTTATCTTCATCCAGTCCTTCCAGAAAAGTGTCTGTCACCTCATATTCCAGACCATCCATCGTTTCTTCCAGATTTTCAGCGGTCAACTGCTGTGCCAGTTCCATCAGCGCAGCATTCATGCTGTCCGTCTGCGTCAGAGCATAAATATCTGCCAGATGGTCGAGGATCATCTGCTGGTGTTCCGAATCATCAATGCGCCAGAGGATCGGCGTTCTGCCGCCCTGCACCAGATGCGTGTCCGCAATGTCAAACACATAGCGCAGCTTTGCCCGTGGGCTGGCATCGTCCAAAAGTGCAATGCCTTTTGCGCCACGGTTTACCCAGCGGTTCATTTTCTTGTTCCAGACTTCCAGCTCTGCACAGGCGGTCGCATCAGGGCGCTGGGCATGGATCAGCAGAGTATCTTTGAACGAATAGCGGTACAGCCGTGCCGCCACATCCAGATAGTTCATCCAGTCTTTCGGAGAATTGCTTACCCACCGTGCGTTCTGCTGGGCAAGTTCCCGAATATCGTTAAATTTCGCCAATCGTTCCCTCCTTACTTCTTAGCTGGTGTTTTCGGAAATTCAAGACTGTACTGCGCCCTGCCATTTTCTATTGCCATAACAAGGTCTGCGGCAAAGGTCTTGTCCTTTTTGGCAGAGTAGAAGTCTTTCGCATAGGTACGTCCTTTCTTCAAAAGGTCAGTTGCCATCTTCTTTGTGAGCGTCTTTTTCATGCCGGAAAGGTATTTACTTTCTTTCCAGAGGGCAAATTTACAGTCCCGGTCAGAGCAATAGAAATTCAGCTTGCCTTCACAGACGGGCTTTCCACATACCGGACAGTTCCCGATAGATACCTTATTATAAATAGGTGATTCCTGTACGGTCGGAATTTGCCGGAGGTCTGCCAGCATTCGTTCCAGCAATCCACCGATGCCCTGCATGAAGTCGGCGGGCTTTGTTTCGCCCCGTTCCATCCGCAGCAGTTCATTTTCCCACTCAGCGGTCATGCTTGCCGATTTCAGGTAATCCGGGATATTTGCGATTGCCGTAACCCCCTCTGCACTGGGAAGAATCTGCTTGCCTTTGCGTTCCACATAGCCGGAAGATACCAGCTTTTCCAGAATCGCTGCACGGGTCGCAGGTGTTCCCAGTCCTTTCTTTTCCGTGTCTTTTTCAAACTCCTTGTTGCCTGCGCTTTCCATTGCAGAAAGCAGGGTGTCTTCGGTAAATGCTTTCGGCGGAGATGTAAAGCCCTGCTTTTTCTCCGCGCTCACCACAGGAATCACCTCGCCCTGTTCCAGTTTCTTGGGGAATGCCATATCCTTGCTTTTTTCCTGTTCTGCAAACGGAACAGGCATTGCGGTATGTCCCGCCTGCAAGACATTTTTGTATTTTGCAGTGAATTTCCTGTCCTGACAGCATACTGTTACCAGAACATCTTCATAGATGTATGGCGGCTGTACTGCCTGTTGCATCTTCCAGACGATGAGAGCAAAGACCTTTTCCTTATCCCCGGACAGGCTGTTTGACCCACGCTTGCAGCTTTCCAGTGTCGGCAGAATCGCATGGTGGTCAGTGACCTTTTTGTTATTGACCACCTGCTTTACTCCATCTGCTTCGCCGCCATAGTGTTTGAGCAAATCTGCCATGGTCTGCTGCATATCTTCCGTGATGTACTGGCTGTCCGTTCGCGGGTATGTCACCAGCTTTTCTTCGTACAATTCCTGTACGATCTTCAAAGTCTGACTGGCGGTAAAACCATAATAGCGGTTAGCTTCTCGCTGCAAGGTCGTTAAGTCATACAGCTTCGGCGCAGACTGTTCTTTCCGTTTGCGCTCGATGCTGCCAACTACGGCACACTGTCCATCACAAGCTGCCTGCATGGTATCCGCATCCTGCTCCTGTGCCATCCGTTCCGATTCTGCCACGATGCCATTTCCTGTGATTTCTACTTTGTAATACGGCTCTTTCACAAAGTTCTGGATTTTGTCCTGCCGTTCCGTCAGCATTGCCAGTGTCGGAGTCTGCACCCGTCCAATGGTCTGCCGCCTGCCGTATTTTTTGGTAAAAGCCCGTGTGCCGTTCATACCAATCAGCCAGTCTGCCTTTGCCCTGCACTCCGAAGCGGCAAACAGGTTGTCATACTCTGCGCCATCCTTTAAGGAATCAAAGCCCTGCTGGATAGCGGAATCTTCCATGCTGCTAATCCACAGCCGTTTGACCGGGAGTTTGCTGTCTGCCAGACCGTACACACGGCGAAAGATTGCTTCGCCCTCACGCCCTGCGTCGCAGGCATTTACCACATAATCAAAATCTTTGCTTCGGAGGAGCTTTCGCAGGATATTGAAATGCGCTTTCTTATCTTCCGAAACCAACAATTTCCATTCTTCCGGGAGAATCGGAAGATCATCAAACCGCCAGCTTTTATAGCGTTCATCGTAATACTCCGGGGCTGCATACTCTGCCAGATGCCCCAGACACCAGCTCACCACGCAATCCCCACCCTCCAGATACCCGTCCTCATGTTTGTATGCACCGATCACTTTCGAGATGGAACGTGCCACACTCGGCTTTTCTGCTATCACAAGATATTTCATGTATCCTCCTGCTTGTTTGAAAAAAGCAGGGACAGTCCGAATCAGACCATCCCTGCACCACTAGATTATACGGTTTTTCTATTATTCTTCGGTTTCTGCGTCTTGCCCTGCTTCCTCATCCTCATTCTTTGTCGGCAGAGCTTCATATTCCAGATTTTCTTTCGATACTTCCGGCTCACTCTGCTTCGGCTTATAAATGTAGAAATAGAAGAATGCGCCTGCACCGCCCACACCCAGGACAAATACGATTGCCAGAATCTTAGTCAGCTTTCCATCGTCCTGCTCCGGCTCTTCGATCTCAACCTCCGGTTCCGGCTCAGGTTTGGTTTCCGGCAGCACAACTGCCGGCTTCTCTTCCTCCTTGCCGTTGCGTTCCTCATCGGTCAAGAACTCCTGCAAATCGTACTCGTCGATCATGGAAAGCATATACACATTCTCATTGTTCCTTGCCCGGTCGATCACTAGAAAGAAAGTATTGCCGCCCTTGGTCTTGACCGTAAAGAACTCCTTACTTGAATCGTCTGTGATGTTATCCTCCACCTCGCCATTGCCCGCAATGGTGAACGGAAACTTTTCCTCTTCAGTAGGCTCTTCTTCCTCAATGACCTGCACAGGTTCCTCTTTGACTTCCGGCTCCACATAGGCAAATGCCGGAGTGGAAAAGCCCACTGCCATCAGCAGGGTCAGCACTGCACTGGGAATCACAATACCCAGCTTTTTAAGCATCTTTCGCAATCACATCCTCCATTTCTGCTTCTTCCGAAGTCTTATTCTCGTTATTCACGGTTGTCTGGAACGTCACATTCCCCGCCTGGATATTTTCCAGCAGCGCCAACAGGTCACGCCCGCCCAGCTTTGTGCTGCGGATAGCCCGAACGATCTCATTGTCCTCTTCCTTTTTCTGTGCAGCCCGGACATTTCTCAGGTACTCTTCCAGTTCCGCGATCTTGCTTTCGGTTTTCTCTGCATCATTCAAAAACTTCTTCAGCTTTTTGCTCATCTAGCTTCTCTCCTTTCCTCTACTTGATTCTGCCAAAACCAAGGAAGTGGTTCTGCCAGTAGGTCGAATTGATGCTGGTATAAGAAATCGGGTCGCCGCAGTGAATCATCATGCCGTTGCCAACATAGATGCCAACGTGCGACGCGCCAACGGTATTATAGGTTTTTTCAAAGAAGATCAAGTCACCCGGCTGTGCATTTGCAGGAGAAACGTAGCTGCACTTGCCGCGCAGTCCGTTTGCTGTCGTGCGTCCGACATTCCAGCCATTGCCGCAGTTATTGATGACCCAGCAGACAAAGCCAGAGCAATCAAAACTGGTGCTGGGCGAACTTCCGCCCCACACATACGGCATACCCAGATACTTTTCGGCTTCTGCAATCATCCTTGCAAACTTTTCATCCGACAGGGCTTCTTCTGGAATATCATGTCGGAAACCACCGCCGGAACTGCCGCCTGTTCCACCCGAACCGCCAGAGCCAATGCTTCCTGTTGTGCCGCCGCTGTATGTAGGTGAGCCTGCGCCAAACAGTTCCGGGCGATTGCCATAGGTCAGATTGTAGGCATCATACCGCCCAGTCTGCTTCCGATCCATGTTCTTTCTGGCAATGGTGTCAAAGCCCTTGTTCTTCAGCAGGACGTTGAGGATTTTGTACTCATACTCCACTTCTTCCTGATAGGTATAGGTTTCCATGCTGACGTTTCCAAAAGCGTCAATCGTTGGCCGAATCCCTACTCTGGTTTCCATGCGTGTGCGAATCTCTATCGTTTCCCAGACTTTCAGGAGATACTGCTGCTCAAACAGCGACTTGATGACGGTTTTCACCTGTCCTCTGGTGAACTGCTCATATACGGCAGTCAGATGAGATATCAGCTGATACGGGTCATGCCCGATCTCATCCAACTGGTAACGGTATTCGTCATAGCCGGGATGCGTGGACTCCATCTGCCGTATCTGCTCATCCAGCTTTCGCTCCAGTTCCAGATAATCTTCTTCTGCACCTTTCATGTCAGCATCCTTACTAGGATACGTCGTTCCGATAAAGGTGCTGCCCGTTCCCTGGATCGCTGCGGAACAGCTTGAAAATGCGCCCATAATCAGCATGAGCACCAGTGCTGCGATGCCAAGTCCCGCCCACAGGTTCTTGTTCTGCACAACGATTTCCTGCACCGCCGCTTTTGCTTTTTCGGCAAGCGTGTTCGCCGCCGTTGCCGCCTGCTTGCTGGCAGCGTTTCCAGCTTTCCGACCTCGCTTGGCTGCTGCATAGGCATCCTTATACTGCTTTTTCTGATAGAATTTTGAACCGACTGTCTTTGTTGCTTCACCTCCTGCGGCAGTCGGTGGTGGCAGGTGCGGTTTCTTTTTCAGTGACGTTTCTGCCACTTCTTCGGCCATGCCGCCCTCACTCTCCGAAAATTTCAGACGGCTGGATTTCTTTTCCGCAGTGACCTTTTTCTCAGCTCTTGCGGATTTCTCTCTGGTCTTTTTCCTGCCTTTGGAGAATCGGTACAGCCCCTCCAACGTTTCTTCGCTCTTGTGCGCCGACTCCACGCCGGAGTTTTCCTTTTCGACCTGATGCACCTTGTTATGGGCAAAACCAGTGGCGGTATCCACTCCTTTCTTCGCCACCTTCTTAATGCCCAGCCCTGCGCCCCGGACAATGCCGCCCTGCTGCTCATCATCAAACGATAAGTGGCCCTTTTTCTTCGGCGCAGGCTCTGCATCTTCGTCCACTGGCGAAGCATCTTTTTCTTTCGCTTTGCCATCCTCCTGATGGGCTTTATAATATTCTGTACTCTGCTTGGCGGTGCTGCGCCGGGGCTTTTCCTCCTCTCCATCCTCGGCATCCATGCACACCTCTTCTTCCACAACAGGGGTTTCTTCTGCACTTTCCGCAGCGTCTTTTTCCGAATCTTCCTGCTTCGGTGGTTCTTCTTCAACTGCGGACTTGGTTTCCCCGGTGCGGAGATTCTCTTCCACCAGACCGTCTTTGGTCATTTTCTGGACGATTTTATCTCTGCCCCGGAATCGCTTGTCTGCCATCGGATTCACCTCCCGTCCGGCAGGAAACTCATGCAATCAGGACTGCATGAGTCTCCCATTTATCGAGAATCCGCTCCAGCTCCCTGGCAAAAGCGATCAGCCGGGAATTGACCTCCGTGCGGTCGATGTAGCCCCGCTCTTCCATGTGGAATCCGTGGGTCAGTTCATCTGCCAGTGCGCCGACTGCGTAAAAGTCCTCCAGCACCGTATGCACCACCGATTCCTCATCGTGGAAGTTCAGCATTTTCACTTCCTGATAAGGCGGGCTGGAATCGCCATCGTATTTTGCCGCCTCAGCACGGTCATGCAGCTTCAGGATCATCTGGCTCAGTTTTTTCTCGTTCATCATGCGTCTTTCTTCTCCCTGTATTTTGCAATTTCATTCGGTTTCGTGGTCATAAGGCCATAAAGTTTCAGCGAAGTATCGAACTTATCCTTGAACGGAATAATGGTATTGCCGTAGAACAGCAGCCCCTCGCCCTCGTTGCTGTTCGTCACATAGGAAAGCTGGAATGGCGAAATGTTGAGCTGCTTTGCAAGAATCTGCCTATCACCGGATGCCTGATTCAGCATATAGATGAAATCGCTGTTCTCAAAGATGTTCTCGATCTCCCGGCTGGCAAGCAGATCTTTGATGTTCTGCGTGATGCCCGTAGGGATGCCGCCCCATTTTCGGAAACGCTTCCAGATTTCAACACTGTATGCGGCAGTCTGCTCTTCCTTTAAGAGCAAGTGGAATTCATCAATGTAGTATCGTGTATTTTTCTTTGCATTGCGGTTGATGGTAACACGATTCCACACCTGATCCTGCACGATGAGCATACCCAGCTTTTTGAGCTGCTTGCCCAATTCTTTGATGTCAAAGCAGATAAGGCGGTTATCCAGTTCCACATTCGTCTGGTGGTTGAACACC
>ENA-OUQN01000226-OUQN01000226.1-human-gut-metagenome-genome-assembly--contig:-NODE-226-length-49646-cov-36.696175_pt1 | contig 49646 bp, 40 predicted proteins | sample MGYA00237950_ERZ548832 | MGnify/ENA primary metagenome ERZ548832 (study PRJEB26490, sample SAMN05194703) | human gut metagenome | biome: terrestrial biome; feature: human-associated habitat; material... | reverse complement strand
AGACTCTACCCATGTAACCAGTCTGCCCGGTGAAGCATGTCTCCAGTTTGAAATAGTATCTACATCAAAGGAATTACCGGTAACGGCTCCTCTTAAGGTCTCACCGTAGCTGCTGGCTGTCATACGCATATACTTGGCATATTCTGACTCAGGTACATTGTCGCCCTGTAATACCTCACCATATGTAAACACATTTTTATCACTCAGTGTAACACCTTTTGCTGACTCCTCACCTGTCACAACAGGCCAGAAATTGTTTCTGGTGCTCTTTTTATCAAGAGGATCTGAAGGCACACCGATATGCTTAGCTGTATCATAACGGAAGCCGTCAGCACCACATGCAATCAGGTCATTTAAATACTTAAGGAAATATGCCTGAAAATCCGGATTCTCTGTATTTACATCCGGAAGTCCGCCCATCTGTCCTGTGGTACACTCATAACGATTGCCCCACTGTGTAATCTCCTTAAAACCATTTGCATGATACAGATTGTCCTTGCCCCCCACTGCATTGTAAAGATTATCAGATACCTTTGCCAGATCAGGTGTGGTATGGTTTGGAATTACATCAACAATAACCTTGATTCCATACTTATCAGCCTCGGCACACATCGCCTTAAAGTCATCTCTTGAACCCAGCTGATAGTTACCAATCTTCCAGTCAGTCGGCTGATACTGCCACCACCAGCAGCCGTCTGTACCATTTTCCTCATCACTTCCCATAAGCTTCATATTTGAATAAGTGTCCTTGCACTCATTCGCAGGAGAGGTCTGGACTGTTGTAAAGCCTGCCGCTGCTATGTCCTTCATATTCTCCTTAATTGTGTTGAAGCTCCAACACCAGGCGTGCAGTATAGCACCATCCTGAATGTCATCCGCCAGTCCATACTTTGCAGCCTGTGAAGCTGTAGCTAAAGTACTTTCTGACGCTGTTTCTGCTGCCTGCACCTGTGTAATCTGGTACAGACTGCTTGCCGGTGTACCTGTAAAAGCGACTCCGAAGGCCAGACACGCGGCTGCCAATCGCTTAAGCAGATATGTTGTACGTTTTTTCATACTTTTTTTCCTTTCCCTTTAATTTTTCTTTAAACTAACATTTTATATATTCATTATAACGACTTTAAAGTGATTTACAATATCATTATTTTTAGATTCATATTGCATTTTCACTTTTTTCGCACTCTTTCGATAAATATACACTTATTTTTACACAATAATCATAAGGGATGCCGAATGAATAATCCAGGGGGGGGGAATCGTAATCAAACTTGCTTGATTGTAAGCTCAACCGTCAGAGAAGCATATTTCCAAGTGATACAGCACTCCTGAAAGCCCTGTATCTGGCAACTTTTAAAGCCACCAAAAAATGGACTATGAGCATTCGGAACTGGGGACTGGTCTACGGTGAACTCAGCATTATGTATGAGAGAAGACTCCCAGAATAACAGAATCTGTATGCATGATGAGACGGACGTTTTTGACGTCTGCTCTTGACATGTCCGAAATCATGTTGTATATATAAACCAAGAGCTGGAAGCTCCAATTTAGTGCTTCCAGCTCAATCATTATCATAGAAGATTATTATTTACAGACTTTTCTTCATAGTCTCTTTTTCATGTTGTCAGCAAATATTCCAAGACATTATCAGCTCGTTCAAAATATTTCTTTCATATACTAAAATATCTACTATACTGTAATATGATATAGCTTCATTTTTCAAGCTTTGTTTCGAAAAAACATTACTCATGATCATAAATACAATACATATTAAAGTCATAAAAATAAGTTCTATTGTCGAAAAAAACTGTCCATTTGCTAAAGTTGTATCGATTTTTCCTAATATATAACCACCAAATACAGATATAATAAGTTGCATCCACTCTTTTCCAATTATTCTAGCACTATTAATTGCTGGATTATTTATGGCATCAATTCTTTTTTCTATATATGCTTTTCTTTTTATAAAATCAGCTTTTTTCAAATTATGATACAAAAATCCATCATTTTTATTAAAACTGTTCTTAAAATAAAAATTGTCTATTACCTTCATTGCATTTTCAAATTGTGCTTCATGTTTTTCCAAATTTTCTTTCAATTCATTTTCAGTAATCTTTTTCCCTGTTTCAATAAGAGCTCCTACCTTATTTGCATTATCATACTTCTCTACTTGGTTCAAGACTTTATCAATACATTCAAATTCTTCTGCTAAAAATTCTTTCTTTATATATTCCTTTTTCTTTTCAACTATTCCCTGTTTTCGCTCTCTTCTATAAGTTATAAATGGAATTCCAAATATATACATAATAGACAAGCCGCCGAAAATAAATAACAGATTTAAATTATCACCCGTAATCAGATAACCGATTAACATAAGTATTGTTAAGCCTAACAAAAACTTCTCATACTCTTTTTCTTTCGAATATTGTTTCTTCACATAACACAAATAATCTATCATAAGTACCTCCATTTAGTCGCATGCAATAATATATCTATATAAATCAGCAACATCTATTTATCACTTAATCTATATCTGATTAAAAATATTCTAATATCCAGAAATAAGGAAAGCAACCTCAAATGCCTGCTGCATCTCTGCAACACTATGATATCTTTCATCTAAATTGGATGATATACCTTTCAGTACAAAATCCTTTACTTTTTGATTTTTAATATTTTCCAAATTATATCTTCCTGTCATCACATAATAGATAAGTCTTGTAAGCGCAAAAGTTTCATACTCCATATTGTAGTTTCCAAACCCTACAATTTGAAGGTTACTGTCATTTAGTGAACCCTTTATTTCACTACCGAAACTTGTCAAATCACTTTGTTTCATCTTAACTAAACCAAAATCAGAAATTTTTACTATCGTCAAATCATTTTCGTAGTGTTGTAACAGCACATTTGTAAAACTAATATCTCTATGTAGATACCCTTTTGAATGAATATAAGAGAATCCTTTGAAAATCTGCATCGCAATTCCTCGTCGTCTTTTTATTGTTAAGGTACTGTTATTTCTTTCTATGAATTTTTTTAGTGTCTCATCCGCATATTCCATATAATATTCATTTTTTTCTTCATCATATCTATGAACCTCCAATACATATGGCGATTTCAATTCATTCATGACATCAAATTCCCTTTTAAATCTCTCCAATTCTTTATCATTAAGGTCATTTTTTGCCCTTTTTAAAACGAAATATTTATTATAAAATTTATCTCTATATCTAAAAACTTTTGCATAGGAACCTTCGCCTATCATTTTAAGCTCAAAATTATTGTCATTATTTATTGAAGGAACAGTTATTATTTCTGACATATAAAAAATAGGGTCATACTCTATTATATTAAATTTCGGCAAATCATCAGGTATTTCACTTCCACCACTTTCTTGCAAAAAACCATTGCAAAATTTCAACATATTATCATACTTTTCTTCTAATTTGAAAGCTAAAGGCGTAGACTTAAGTACATATTCCATATCTTCATACAATTTAATCATTCTTAACAGTTCTCTGCTTTCAGTAGCATTATAATGTCCATTACTATTCTTTTTGGATTGCATAAAACTAAGCAAGCCATTAATACTTTGATGCATAACCGCAAAGAGACGTTTTAAATACGTGTTGCTTATATTTTTATATAGTTCCTCTGTTCTTAATACACCTTCCACTTGATTTTCTTCATATTTAGTTCTTAAGAAATAATCAATATCCATAAATATCTCCTCCTAGTACTCATTTAACAATATACATAATATTTTTCTAATATATATATTATCTTGCCACTCTCTTTTGAGGCTTTTTTAATTTTTCAAACACAATCCTATCATTTGCAGTTTGTTCTATCACAAAATCTTTTCCAAACATCGACACAAGATTTATTACTTGTTGTTCATAAGCCATCTGACTATGATAAAATATCGTAATTTTGTAGACAAAATCATTCATAAAAATTTCTTTTAAAATCCCCTTATCACTATCTGCAAGTGAGTGACCCATAATAAATACATTTATTGGAACATCCTCCAAAGATTTCTCTCGTGCATTTGGTTCTGTAATCCATGATTTGTAATAATTACCAGTGCACTTCTGAATTCGTTGAAAGTATTTTTGAAAGTATATATAATCTAATGTACTAGGAAATGATTCATCCGGAATACCTAGCACCATATCTTCCTCTAAACAATCACCATGTATTCTATGATGTTCTCGTAAACTATTTTTCCCATATACAGATGCGTATGTATATGTATAATTGAAATTCAACAAATTAATATATGACAATTCTTTAATCTGCTCTGAGTACTGTTCAACTTTTATATTTGATACAAAATCCAATAAATAATAGTCTAAACACTTTATTAAATCATCAAGTTCTCTTTTCATTGTACTTAGTAACATTTCTTTATTATTTTTCAATTTATCTTTTTCTGTATCGCTCCTACTTATAATTCCCTGTGTAAAATCGATATATTCCTCTGGACAATTTTTCTTAAATATATTAATTACTGTACTCATGTCCCCTGGTATGTATTTTATTGGAGCATCATTCCTCTTTCTCATCTCTGGAATAAATTCCGAATAATATTCTTCAACCAATTTAAGGACATTATATATCTCACCTTCGAAATCAATCCAATTCACACTAGATAACTGTTTTTTCAAGAAATATTGAATCCATAAATTATCAATATGACTGTTAATAAATTCTAGATGTTCATATTTGTAATATCCTTGATGAGAAGCAAAATCTCTCATCGACTCCTCGATTATTTCATTTTGTTCAGATAATTTAACTCTAAAAGGTGTACATACTTGAGCCTTAGCCTCTCCATTATAATTATCCCAAAATATAGACCAATAGCTTATAAATTTTAGAAAATCTGTATACCGAGTCGGTAATCCATGATATAAGTCGAAACCATTTCCTACTATGAGTAAGTCAGTCATTATTCCATTGCTCCTTTGTATTTCTATTTTCTCACTTTATAAGTTGCCTCACTTTCAGCAACCATCAAGGGCTTTGCATAATTTGCTTCAGCATATGATGTTGATTTTCTGTGAAAGTTAATAACATTCTCCTCGCCCATATCATTATTATCTGTCCAAAGTTCACACTGTGTCATAACAGTCTGAACTGCATCCTCCATCCCCTCTGGCGGATACTTATGTTTTTTCAGCAGTTTCTTTATAAGCATACGCATTTTTGCTCTCGCTGATTCTCGTTTCTGCCAGTCAATTGTTTTATTTCTTCGGAGAGTGTCTGCAAGTTCTTTTGTAATCGCTATCAGTTCTTCATTTTCATAAAAATCCTTTATTGCCTGTGGCTTCGTTAATGCATCATAGAAGGCAAGCTCATCAGCAGTAAGCCCAAGCTGGTCACCTTCCTTTTTGGCTGCTGCAATCTGTTTTGCAAGATTCAGCATTTCCTCAATAACTTCTTCATTTGTCAACATACCATTAAGATACGCATTAAGTGAACGCTGCATAATTTCACTAAACTTCTCAGATTTAACTACATTAGTTCTGCGATATACTGAAACCTGTTCTGCAATCAGCTTCTTAAGAAGTTCAACCGCAAGATTCCTCTCTTTCATATTAGCGACTTCTTCAAGAAACTTCGGATCAAACAGTGAAAATTCTTCTTTAATATCTGAAAAAAGATTGATAACTCCATCACTTTTGATACTCTGCTTTAAAAGCTCATTTATCCTTGCATTCATTTCAGGAAGAGAAATCTTCTTTCCAACTCCTGTGTTTGTTAGTCTAAGAACGAGAACACGTACCGATTCAAAGAATGCTGCTTCAAAGCGGCTTTCTTCATCTACCAACGAAGAACAAAGAGACAATGCCTGATGCAACATAAGTGCTTCTTTTACAAATGAGTCCTTATCATCAACTTTTTCTCTGTCCATAATAAAGTTAACAGCACCACTGATAGTTTTTGCTCTTTCAAGGTCTGTTCCACCCGTAAACTTCGAGTAATCATATCCGTGAAACATATCCCGACAAACTGAAAGCTTTTCCAAGAACTTCGGATATGCTACCTTTGCGACATCAGTATCACCATAGTTCTTTTTATCACGAGAAGTATAATCGTTCATTGCTTGTTTCAATGCAGAAGCAATTCCAACATAATCTACAACAAGTCCGCCTTCCTTATCACGAAACACACGATTTACACGAGCAATAGCCTGCATAAGATTATGTCCGGACATTGGCTTATAAACATACATAGTTGCAAGTGAAGGAACATCAAAGCCTGTCAGCCACATATCAACAACAATTGCTATCTTCATAGGGCTGTTATTATCTTTGAATTTCTTAGCAAGTTCATCCTTATGATGTTTATTGCCAATAATCTTTCTCCATTCTTCCGGATCATTATTACCAGAAGTCATAACAACTCCAACTTTCTCAGTCCATGCAGGACGAAGTTCTAAGATACGCTTGTATATCTTCATTGCAATAGGACGAGAATAAGCAACTATCATTGCCTTTCCTGTTAAAAGATTCTCTCTGTTATTCTCATAATGGTCAAGAATATCACAGACAAGAGAATTGATAGTATTATCATTGCCAAGAACAGCTTCCATCTTACCAAGTTCACGCTTGCTTTTCTCAACTACTTCTCCATCAGCATTTTCAGCCATAACATCATATTCACTATCAATCAACCTAAGAGTATCTTCATCAAGGTTAAGCTTGATAACTCGGCTCTCGTAATAAACAGGTCTTGTTGCTCCATCCTCAACCGCCTGTGTCATATCATAAATATCAATATAATCACCAAATACTTCACGAGTGCTGCGGTCTTTTGATGAAATAGGAGTACCAGTAAATCCGATATATGTAGCATTAGGCAGAGTATTTCTGATAATTCGTGCCGTTCCAATTTTTATCTTACCGGTTTTGGCATCAACAGTTTCTGTCAGTCCATATTGTCCTCTGTGTGCTTCATCCGCCATAACTATAATGTTGTTTCGCTCCGACAAAGCTTCGTGAGATTCTTCAAACTTCTGCATTGTAGTAAAAATAATACCATTTGCCTGTCTGCCGGCAAGCAAAGACTTTAAGTTTTCTCTGCTTTCAGCATGTATCGGCTCTTGTCTTAAGAATTCTTTACACTTTGCAAATTGCCCATACAGCTGATCATCAAGGTCGTTTCTATCGGTAATAACAACTATCGTTGGACTATCCAATGCTTCCTGTAACAAATGTGCATAGAATACCATAGAAAGTGACTTACCACTTCCTTGTGTATGCCAGAACACGCCACCCTTACCATCCGTAACAGTAGCATGTTTTGTGGATTCAATTGCTTTTCTAACTGCAAAATACTGGTGATATCCTGCAAGAATTTTGAATGAGTTAATACCCTCATTTGAAAAACAAATAAAGTTCTTTATAATATCAAGTAGTCGTTCTTTCTTGAACATCCCCCCAAAGAAAGTATCAAACTGTGCAAACTGTGTATTCTCATAATCTCCATCTTTCGTTTTCCATTCCATAAAGCGGTCTTCACCTGAAGTGATTGTACCTGCTTTAGATGTCAACTGGTCGCTCATAGCGCAGATGGCATTATAAATAAACATAGATGGGATTTCCTGCATATAATTACGGAGCTGTCTGTATGCTTCCGAAGCATCCGTTTCTTCACGAGAAGGAGATTTCAACTCAACCAATACAACCGGTAAGCCATTTAAAAAGAGAATTACATCCGGACGCTTATTACTATTTTCAATGAAAGTCCACTGATTCGCTATGATAAATGAATTATTGTCAGGATTTTTATAGTCAACAAGATAAACTATAGAGGAACGCTCCTCGCCAGCTACAAAATATCTTACCGGAATTCCATTTTGCAGATAGTCCATAAATGCAGCATTTTTCTGAACAAGCTCTCCATTTTCAAAATTTTTAAGCTTGAATAAGGCATCCTGAATAGCATCATCAGGCAAACCTCTGTTCAGACGATACAGAGAATCGAGCAGAACATCCTCATATAGTGGATTGTAAAAATCTCTTTCTATATCAGGACCATAAACATATTCATAGCCTAAATCATTTCTAAATAGCTCTATAACTGAATTTTCATAATCAGCTTCTGTGTATAATCCTGACATAAATCTCTCCTCCTTATATCAACGCAATCTGTTTTCTCAGCTTCTTTTCAATGTTTTCCTGCGCTACCACATCATACGATTCTCTAAGTTTATCCAATGCCACATAAAGGCTATCTCTATATTTTTTCTCTGAAAACAGTTGTGATAACTCTTCTAAAGACCTAGGGTGTTTGCTGTTTTCTTCATTTATCTTTTTAATAATAATCTGATACTTATACATTGCAGTTAATGTTTTTTCATAATCTCTCAAAAAATCACAATATGGCAGTACTACATCACCTTTGAAAATAAGCTCCAACTCTATTGCCATACTTCTAAGTTCTTCTAGTTTCTTCAAAAAATTGTTGTGAAATGGTTGTTCCAGCGGATGTTTGATAGCCTTAGCCTGTGATTCCATATATGCATTATTCGTAAGGCTCATAAAGAAAAAATCATTAGTTAGTTGCGGTTCTGCTTCTCTTTTTCCTGAAATCCACATATAATTTTCTCTGCAAAGAGAAATAATACCATTTACCAACATGTATGCTTTCAATCGTCGATCAAATAATTGCTGTTTATTACTTAGCTGAATTTGACGGACTGATAAATATATTGCGATGAAAGCTGCAATGGATGTCATAACAGTACACCAGAAATTCCAATCTTTAAGCATAGATATTTCCCCTTTCAACAAATTTTAAACAATAATTTAGCGGCTTAGATGTCGATGTTGGAGACATCAAGGTCACCGGACATAAGCTTTGGTAATAATGTGTCACGTAGAATTGATAATCGCTTTGTTTCTTGATAGTTGTTTTGATACATTGCAATAATAGGTTCAACAACTAAAAGCCACTTTTTCTGTTCGCTGATTGGTGGAATTGGCAAACAAATCTTTTTCAGATTTGAAGCTGGTTGAGCGATCGAAGGAACTCCTGTTTGATTAGCATAAGACAGAAGTTCATGTTGTCCCTGTTTACTGTGGAAAAATAATAAGACATATTCTGGAGCAACCATCATTGTATTGCAACGCAGATAAAATTGACGCTGCGAAAGCACATAGTAAGGATATTCGCAGCCATCAGATATCATAGCTACTTGACCTATGTTTCCAGCATGAGTAAATACAATATCTTTTGGGTACACAATAGAATTTTTGAGCTTGTCAGCGTGTGCTTCTGTTATGTAGTTATAAGATGGTTCCTCAAGAAAATAGCCTCTTAGATGATTACCACTAATTATTGGAACACCTGACTCAACAAATGTGGATACCTTGATATTAGAACCAAAAGGTCCCATAGCTACTTTTTCAGCAATCTCACCGATGGACAAATAATTCCATTCACAACGAGTTGAAAACTCTATAAAAAGCTGATTTAGTTGCTCCAGTAAATTATTGTTTATCTCATTGTCTTTCCTGATTTTTTCGTCTATACTTGAAAGGATACAAACCAAAGCATCTTGTGTTTTTCTCTCAATTAGAGGGATTGGCATTTTACCAAGCGTTTGAGCATTTATGTTTCCACGTGTGCTCCCCGTGTTAAATGAATTAATCCAATCTTTATACTGTTTAGACTGACAGAAATACTTTATGTATTTAGGATTAACCTTTTTCTCATCAATACTGAACTTAATAAGAAATCCTGCATATACAAATTCTCCGTCCGTTCCATCATAAAAATAGTTTCTTCCAGTGCTTGCGCCTGTTCTCGCAAATACAATATCGTTAGGTTTTAAAAGATATTCAGAAGCTTTCTCATTATCAACTGATTTCAAATCTTGTAGATTTAGTGTGCCATCATCTTTTATATCTGTTATTCTCAAATAGGTATATAAATCTTTTGAAAAAGGAACTGCACTTGCACCAATTCCATACGACCCTTTTCCATCTATCGTTAGTGAAGCTAATGTGGTAATTTGTTCATCCATAATCTTTTCCTCTCTATCCAATATATTTACGATGAGCAATCTTAACATTGCTCTGCTTAACCATTGCATATTGCAAGGTTGTATCTATCTTTCTATGCCCCAGGAGTTGTTGAAGCTGCTCAATAGGCATTCCTTTATCTATTGCCATAGTTGCAAGTGTACGTCTGAATTTGTGCGGGTGTACCTTGTTAAGTCCTAATTGATTTCCAAATTCTCTCAGACGGACTTCAACGCCGCCTATTTTCAATCTTTCGTGCGGTGATTTCAGCGATACAAACAATGCTGGATTATTGTCCGTCCTGCTCTCCAAATAGTTCTGCAAATGTATCTTTGTACGAGCGTCAAAATAGACCACTCGTTCCTTACTGCCTTTTCCAAAAACAATACATTCTCTTTCATTGAAATCAATATCATTTTGGTTAAGCAGTACCATTTCGCCAACACGCATACCCGTTGAAGCCAACATATCAATAATCGCCAAGTCTCGAAGTTCTGTGCAGTTATCCCTCATAAGCTCCAAAGCTTCATCAGAGTATGTTTCTTTAATATTAGTACCAGTTTTTACTCTGTGTATGCGCCTAACTGGGCTTTTCAGTATGTAATCTTCATCCTCTAACCAAGAGAAAAAGCTGGACAGAATACGACGAATATTGTCTATCGTAACCTTACTTGACTTCTTCTTTTCTTGATATTCTGTCAGGTATCCGCGTATATCGTCTGTTACTATGTGTTTAACATCTTTTTTAAGTTCATCAAGCATGGCTTCAATAGTTGCCTTATAGTATTTAAGAGATTTCTCGGAACAGCCCTCTATTCTCTTTGCCGATAGAAATAACTCTACATAGTTCTGCTCCGAGTATTTCTCTTTGTTTTGATTTTCCGTTACCTCATACTTTGCAAGAGTGTATCGCAATACCTCTTGCAGTTTTTCATTTTGTGCATTATTCAGGTAAGGTAACATTCCCTGAATAACATCTTTGATTAAATCCTGTTTCACAGTCAATTCTCCTTTTAAATATTTTAGAGAACGACTATGGGGCGGAAGTCCCCTGATATTAACTCCCGCCACCCACGGAAGTTATGGGATATGTTATAAACAATAATTTAGAGCAGCAAGCTCAGGCAATATTCAAGTCGTGGTTTGTTGATTTTGAACCATTTAATGGAGAAATGCCACACAACTGGATAGTTTCCAGACTTGGAGATATTGCATCCATCAAAACTAATAGCTTTTCTCCTGTCAAAAATCCTGACGCGCAGTTGGAGCATTATAGTATTCCAGCATATGACGAACAAAACTATCCTGTTTTTGAATCAGCCGCAGACGTAAAAAGCAATAAATACATATTAAGCAAAAATTCAGTAATGATTTCCAAACTGAATCCTGATATAAAAAGAGTATGGCGTCCAATGTGTCTTTCAGAGCTTGCAGTCAGTTCAACTGAATTCATTATCTTTGAAGCCTTTAATCCGGCATACAGAGATTTTGTGTTCTCTATTATTGATAGTGCTGCTTTCTCTGATTGGATGTGCGCCCATACCACTGGATCTACAAACAGTCGACAGCGTACAGCTCCAAGTGCAACGCTGGAATTTCAAGTGGCACTTCCTGATGAGAAAGCAATTATAGATTTTTGTGCTATTGTAACGCCAATGTACGATACCATTGCTTCTAACATCTGTGAAAATCAAAAGCTGGCACAACTCAGAGACTCTATACTGCCAAAGCTGATGTCCGGCGAGCTTGATGTCTCAAACATCGACCTTTAAGCCACTAAATTATTGTTTATCTTTTCATTTTGACGAATTTTGCTATCTATAGTGTCTAAAATGGACACTATTTTACTTTGTATAATTAAATTAGGTAGCTTAAATTCTAAATTCTCTATGTCAGATGGCTTAATAGATGGATATGTTGATACACTTTGTTCTGCAATCGCCTGCAATTGCTCTGTTGTATTGTTCTGTATTAAGAGATAGTAAATGAATTCTGGTATTGCTTTATTAGTGTCAACATCAATTACTGTAAATCCTGTAGAAACTAATAAATTATCAACTGGCTCCTTTATAATTCCATAATGTAACTGATTTGGTCTTACTGTAGAATATAATATGCTATTCTTTATTACTTTTCGCCTGGCTCTACTTGGCATCTTATCCGTTTTAGTATTTATATACTGTAACTCCGTAATTTTATTTTCTGTAAGACTCCCCGTATCTAAATAATTAACAAATTTCCAATTATCTTTTGGGTAATAGCTGTTTTCATTTGTTTTACAAATATCTCCCAAACGGATTAATTTCCACTCTAACATATATCAATCCTCTCTTTCACATTTATCCAATAGTCATTTCACCAAAGTATCTATTCTAACACTATAAAATCTGATACATTGCAATCACCCATCGTTAAAGTTTCATAATGATTTGTTAATAATATATCGTCACTAAAGTCATAATAAATATCAAACTGCCTTTCTCCTATAATTTTATACATATCTCTATCCTTACACTTTGCGTAATACATTTTTATTTCTATCTCAACCTTATATAATATCCTGTTATATATCTTTATATCATTACAGTTAAGAATATTAACTTTTTTCACTTCGAAATCTGATATTGTATCACCATCATTCCATACAGGATCTTCCATAAGCAAATCATATAATATCTCGTTATTATGACTTAGGCAGTTTTCTATTCTCTCATTAAGTTGTGAAGAAAATGTCTTCTCTGTTTCATTTTTATTACACAGTGTAGTAAGTCTTTTCATTAGTGCATTTTTCTGCTCTATATATATTTCATCTCTGAAATCTTCTTTAAATTCTTTTCTTAATGCATTACTTGCTAGCAAATTATCATTACAATAGAACACTATAGTATCATTTATATGTTTTTCCTTATATTCTTTTATAGATTCCCAAATCAGTACATCTTTAAATCCTTTATCACTATGCTTTTCTTTTCCTTCGAATGGAGGTTCTTTTTTTATAGCCCTTGATATAATACTATTGAGCCTGTCTGAAGCAGGAAAATCTACAACTTCCACTGCAACAATGCCTTGTTTTAATTCCGTTATTGCTTTTTTAAATGTTGTTTCTAAATATTCTCCATAGTTAAATGCTCTATCATATTGCATATTCGGCATGCTTACATTTTCAAGCCTTTTATTCAGATCATCAAACATTTCTAATTGCTGTTGATATAATTCATTAAGTACCATTCGAGGCAATAAAATTTTAATTTCTGTATAAATGTCATTTATCTCTATCTCGCCAATGATTTCTTTTAATTTTTCTACAAACAATGCTTTATCTAATTGTTCATTTCTGCTATGCAAAATATTCGTATCAATAAATACATCTATCATAGCTTATACCCAATTGCCCCCAGTTTCCTACGAATTTCTTCTTCCAACTCATGTGACTTTGCAAACATATCAGAAAGCTCTGATGTAAGGCGTGTCATCTTTTCTTCAAATGGTTCTCCATCATCCGGAGTTTCTTCAATACCAACATATCTACCCGGTGTCAGAATGAAGTCCTGCTTTTCGATTTCTTGAAGGTCTGCTACAACACAGAAGCCCTTCACATCTTCAAGCGTACCATCTTGAAATGCTGTAAATGTATCTGACAACTTCTGAATATCTTCATCTGTAAAGTCTCTGTGCTTGCGGTCAACCATATACCCCATCTTGCGGGCATCTATAAATAAAGTTTTACCTTTCTGCTTTTTGTTCTTAGAAATAAACCAAAGTGTAACCGGAATTGTAACGCTGTAAAATAACTGCGTAGGTAGTGCAACAATACCTTCTACAAGGTCATCCTGAATAATGTTCTTCCTGATTTCTCCCTCACCACTGGACTGAGACGATAAAGCTCCATTAGCAAGTACAAGACCAATTTTTCCATTCGGTGCAAGATGATGTATCATATGCTGAATCCACGCATAGTTGGCATTTCCTGCTGGCGGCGTTCCATATTTCCATCTAACATCGTCTTTTAGCTTATCTTGTCCCCAGTTTGAAAGATTGAATGGCGGATTTGCCATAATAAAATCAGCTTTAAGCGTTTTATGTAAATCATTGAAAAATGTATCTGCCTGATAAGGTCCAAAATCCGCATCGATACCGCGAATAGCCATATTCATTTTTGCCATCTTCCAAGTATCTGCATTAGACTCCTGACCATAAACTGCAATTTCGCCACGCTTACCACTGTGTGCCTGAATAAACTTTGCACTCTGAACAAACATACCACCTGAACCACAACATGGGTCATATACACGACAATTTTTGAATGGTTTCAAAATAGCAACGATTGTTTTAACAATACTTGCAGGAGTATAGAACTCGCCACCTTTAACCCCTTCGTATGCTGCAAACTGCTGAATACAATACTCGTATGTTCTGCCGAGAAGATCTTTGCTTTCTTCTGTATCTCCCATATCCATATTAGTGAAAAGATCAACAACCTCGCCTAATACTCGTTTATCCAAATCTGGACTTGCATAATTCTTTGGAAGCACATTTTTAAGAGTTGTATTTTCCTTTTCAATAGCTCTCATTGCATCGTCGATAACAGTACCGATTTCTGGAGTATGTGCAGCGGAAGAAATCTTGTTCCAACGGGCATCCTCTGGTACAAAGAAAATATTATCTTCTGCATATGCATCCTTATCATCTTCAAAACCATCACCCTCTTCAACAAGCTGTTGATAGCGTTTTTCAAATGCACTTGATATATAACGCAAAAAAATAAGTCCTACGATAACCTTTCTGTATTCTGCTGCCGGAATGTGTCCCCAAAGAACACAAGCCGCATCCCATATTTGTTTTTCAAAACCAATGTTAGCGTTATTTTGAACTGCCATTTATAAATTCCTTTCCATTAGTAATTTGCCATATTTATCTGCACACGTTTCTTCATTTCACAATATCACTATCATTCTATTTCCACAATATCATCAAAGCCACATTTCAATTCAACACATATTCTAGCCAGAATATCTAACGATACATGTTGGTCGTTGTTCATTTTGGTAAATGTACTTGGCGCTATTCGTGTTTTCTTTCTTAATTCTGTTTTTGTCATATCCCTATCAATCAACAACTTCCATAAAGGTTTATAAGTTATTTTTACTTGATTTTCTGACATGTTATTTCCTCCGATTATCACGTCAAATAGTCCTTTTGTCTTGATTTTTATTATATCATCAGGTTTTCGCTTATGCAATCGCAAATTTTGAGTTCTCGAAATCATCTAAATTTTTTATTTAAATTCACCCCTAACATATCATTAAGTTTCATATACTCTACACCTAATGATTACCTCTCTAATGTATCAATTTACCAATCACATCTTGTACTTCCTCCGACCATATCAGCATCCTCATCTTTTCATCCCCATCTTCAACCTCCGGCTTACCACATCTCAGATTATCCGGACGCTCCGACACACAACAATCTTTATACCAACACTCACCCATAAAAGTGCCCTTCACGGACCACTTCTCATTTTGCGTAAATTCACCTACCAATGACTTCATCACACGCTCTGTAGAGTATCTCTTAAAACCTGCCAAGTACTGCAATGTTTTCTTATCATCAATCCTTGATAAATCGATTCTGTGATTCTCAACTGCTGTCAATACTTCTTCACGAATCTTGATTTTATCTGTCTTTCCGGTGCCTGTCCATTCTACCAGCTTGTCAAATGCAAGTATCAAGTACTCAAAACAAATCATATCCAGAATTACAATCTTTCCTTCCGACTTATCTGTTATTGACTTCAACATACGATACTTGTTGCGAATGTCCTGATTATCAACCACATAATCAAATGCAATATAGTATTTATCATCCTCTTTAATATTCAAGTCCAATACTGCATCCAATAATCCCTGATTGCTCCCTTTACTCTCAACGGTAAACTCATTGTCAAAGAAAAGCTGATTAACTAATTTCCAGAAGTGAAGCCCTGCACCGGTATCTTCCGTCCATAAATATCTCATATCACAACTCCTCTTCCAGCGTTATCCTGTTATTATCAAACTTCAGCACCTTAAAGCTCTTATCAGATACATTGAGTCCGTCACAATTTCGTAGAAAGAGCATATACTGATTAGACAATTCAAAATTAATGAACCTCCTAACATCATCATTAATCAAACAATCTGCATTATCTATCACAATAAAACTATCTCTACGCTGTTTGATTGCTTCTAAAAAATCATCTGATTTATAATTAAACAGCTTGATAGCCTTGTATTCGTCTGTCAATCTTATATCTTCCAGCATTTCATAAAGTACTGTTTTACCTGTACCGCTATCTCCACCAACAAGAGTAATCCTGTCATCAAATGTCAAATCATATGAAAATGGAGCTGCTTTAAATGTTATATTCTTATAAATCATTTGCTTCTCTCCTTGCATACTCCTTACTCCACCAGGCATTATATCCTCTGCTACCGGTAACTATATCAGAATCATTAAATCTGATTTTGGCATCATCTGGAATATCAAAAAGCGTTGGTCTTGACATATAAATCCTAATATTATCCATAGTAAAAATGATTCTAAGAACATTCGGTCCACATTCCTCAACATTTACCACCTTATCAGGATGCTTTACAATATTAAGCAATGTCTTGCAGCCAGATGACAAATTTCGGATCGTACCTAAGCCATATTTTGTTTCTATATGCTTGTCTGGTGTCAGCTTCGCTTCATCCACTTGTTGAATCAAATCAATTTCTTTTTGTGACATATCTTCATTGCCTGTATTCAAGTTGAAGTACAAGTCATTGTAAAAAATCCAGTCTTTTGAATCTTTCCTCTCCGTATATATATCTATCATTACAATGTTCTCCTTCTGCAATATATGTTTAGCATCTGATTTTCCATATCTTACTTGGATAAGGCTTTGAATCAAATTTTCATATAGATATATTCCAGTATACCACACATAAATAAACGGCCCCAGAAGATCTCTTAAAATCTCCTGGAGCCTTCTTCATTTCCTATTGAAAAATAAATCCTTCTATATTTTATTTTTTAAAAAAACTATTCAAACTCAATAGTTCCCGGTGGCTTACTGGTCAAATCATAGAATACTCTATTGACTCCCTTTACCTCATTTATAATTCTGCTCATCACTGTCTGAAGTACCTCAAACGGTATCTCGGCTGCTTCGGCTGTCATGAAGTCCACAGTGCGGACTGCACGGACTGCAACGGCATAATCATATGTTCTCTCATCACCCATGACACCTACTGAACGCATGTTGGTAAGGGCTGCAAAGTACTGGTTTGGCATCCATGATGGTTCCTCGCCGTTGGCCTCTTTGTACTCTTTTGCTGCCTTTTCCACTTCGCTTCTGTAAATCCAGTCTGCATCCTGGACAATGCGTACCTTTTCGGCTGTGACTTCGCCGATGATACGGATTCCAAGGCCCGGGCCTGGGAATGGCTGACGGAATACGAGATAGTCAGGTAATCCAAGCTCCAGTCCGACCTTGCGTACCTCGTCCTTGAAGAGATTTCTGAGTGGCTCCACGATATCCTTGAAATCGACATGCTCCGGAAGACCTCCTACGTTGTGGTGTGATTTGATGACTGCAGATTCTCCGCCGAGTCCACTCTCCACTACGTCCGGATAGATGGTTCCCTGCGCAAGGAAGTCAACCTTTCCGATTTTCTTGGCTTCTTCCTCGAATACACGGATGAATTCCTCACCGATGATTTTACGCTTGCGCTCAGGCTCTGTGACGCCTGCAAGCTTGCTGTAGTAGCGCTCCTGTGCGTTGACGCGGACAAAGTTGATGTCGAACGAACCGCCTTTGCCGAATACGCCCTCTACCTCATCGCCCTCGTTCTTACGGAGAAGTCCGTGGTCTACGAATACGCAGGTGAGCTGCTTGCCGATTGCCTTGGCAAGGAGTGCTGCGAGCACTGATGAATCTACTCCACCCGAAAGTGCAAGGAGCACTTTGCCGTCACCGACCTGCTCTCTGATTTCTTCGATTGTGTTTTTGACAAATGAATCCATCTTCCATGTGCCTGCACATCCACATACGCCACGGACGAAATTGTAAATCATCTGTGTTCCGTTCTTGGTGTGAAGTACCTCCGGATGGAACTGTACTGCATATAATTTCTTCTCAACATTCTGTGTTGCGGCTATTGGACAGTCTGCAGTGTGCGCAACTACCTCAAAGCCCGGTGCAGCCTCTGCAATTCTGTCGAAATGACTCATCCAGCATACTGATTCTGATGGCAGATCCTTGAACATCACGCCGTTTGCAGAATATGTGATTTCTGTCTTTCCATACTCTCCAACCTCCGGTGTGATTACCTTTCCGCCTAATTTATGCATCATAAGCTGTGCACCGTAGCAGATGCCAAGCACCGGTATTCCCAGCTCAAACAGCTCTTTCCGGTATGATGGAGAATCCTCTTCATAACAGCTGTTTGGACCTCCTGTAAGGATGATACCCTTTGGATTCATTTCTTTGATTTTCTCAATGTCTATTTTATATGAGTAAATCTCACAGTACACGTTGCACTCGCGGACACGGCGCGCAACAAGCTGATTGTACTGACCACCAAAGTCTATGACTATGACCTTTTCCTGATCCATGTTTTCCTCCTAATTGTTTATTCGCTATGCTGCTATTTTACAATCTTTGAAACGTCACGTAATTGCTGTTTGCCACACTGTGGTGTAAACCATAACAAAAACATAACATATGTTATCTGCTGCTGTCTCATTGATTGTGTAAAAGCAACATGTTTTCTTATGTCATTATAGATTACGGAGTGCTTATCTGCAAGCGATTTTGTTAAATTTCTGTTTTGATTTTATGTGCAATTACGTTATAATGAATTATAAACACTTTTATAGGCTGGGAGGTTTCATCATGAGTTTTAAAATAATCACTATAAGCCGAGAGTTTGGCAGTGGCGGTCGCTTTATCAGCGAGCAGATTGCTCAAAAATGTGGCATTGAGTTTTACGATAAAAAAATAATTGAGCATGTGGCAAAGGAGCTCGGTATCTCTGAGCAGATTGTCGCAAACCAGGGCGAATATGCACCTGCCGGAAGTATTTTTTCATATGCATTTGTGGGGCGCGACATCACAGGAGTTTCTCTTTCCGACCAGATTTTCAATATCCAGCAGAAGCTCATCAAGGATATTGCGCAAAAAGAGCCATGCGTTATTGTGGGACGTTGCGCAGACTACATTCTTTCTGACAGGGATGATGTGCTGAATGTTTTTATAGAGGGAAATAAGCCTGAGAAGGCTGCAAGAATAAAAAAGCTCTACCATAAGAGCGATGACGAGGTCAAAAAGCTGCTAAAGGATGTCGATAAGAAGCGCTCGGTAAATTACCGCTACTTTACCGACAAGGAGTGGGGCAACAGAAAAAATTATGACCTGGTGCTAAACAGCTCTGTGCTTGGATATGATAAATGTATTGAGCTCATCGCATCCGCATACGCTTAATACACTTAATATATTTAATGAGCTTAATATGATCAGGCAGCGCAACTTTTGCACCAATGCAATACGGAAAATTGATATTATTATTACTATTAAAAAACCGTTTTCTTATTTTTTTTATTACGAAAAACGTAAATAGAATTACAACCTGTGTGTAATATTAAAAATACTCCCGCATAAACTGTAACAACAGAATATGCAGGAGTATTTTTTGAAATCATATATTGAGACAAGGGCGGTGGAAATCGCCAACTACATAGTTGAAAACAATGCCACGGTGCGTCAGGCTGCAAAGCAGTTTGGCATCAGTAAATCCACTGTGCACAAGGATATCACGGATGCTGACAGGCTGCTTCGCATAGACCCGGAGCTTGCCGCAAAAGCGCGTCACATTCTCGATATCAACAAGTCCGAGCGCCATATCCGCGGCGGACTTGCCACCAGAGAGAAGTATCTGCATCTGCCTCATGTGCATGCCGGCTGAGTGTATATTACCTCCGGATACTTTCATGTTCCGGATGTTTACTGTGTCACATGACTTGTGAGCACACCGTACAGCCACTTGCCCTCATCGCTTAGATCCTCATAGGTGAAGCCGCTTGTCTTATCGCAGGCAGGTGTTAGAAGCGCTGATTTTTCGTCCTTATTGGACAGATTCCAGCACACATAGCTGATGCCGTAGCTGTCGAGCAGGCTGATCCAGCTGTTTGCGGAATCTATGTCCACCTGACCGTTTCCGTCGGCGCTGCAGATGCCAAACTCTGATACAAATATCGGCAGTCCGGCGTCTGCTGCCGATTTTAGCTTGTTTTGCAAGTCCTCCTTGTGGGTTGCGGCATAGAAATGCAGTGTATACATGATATTATCATATCCTGTGACAGGGTCCTTGACTGCCTCATCCACATCCTGGCTCCAGTTAGGTGTGCCTATCAGTATGACTGCATCCTTGTCGTAGCTTCTGATTGACGGAATGACCTCGCTGGCATAAAACTTCACATCTCCCCAGGTCGCACCTTTGCACGGCTCATTGCAAATCTCGTAAATCACGTTGTTGTATGAGGCATACTGCTGTGCCATTTTGGCAAAAAATGTCTTTGCCACATCACTGTAGCGGTTTGGATTGCCCTCGTTTAGCACATGCCAGTCGATGATGACATACATGTCGTTGTTGAACGCGTACTGCACTCCGTTTTGCACAAGTGTCTCAAGCTGCTGCCTGTCACCATCTGTGCAGTAGCCACCGCTTTCGTAGGTGTACATGGCGAGCCTCACCACGTTTGCTCCAAAGCTTTTCAGCGTGGCAAAGCAATCATTGGTCACATACTGTGGATACCACGCAAGACCGTGTGTGCTGACTCCGCGAAGCTGCACCTCGTTGTTATTTTGATCAACGAGCTTGCTGCCCTCCACATGCAGCTTACCGTTTACTGACGGACAAGCAAGAACTGAGCTCTCCTGTCCGTTTTCTGTGGTGAGCTGCTCTGTGTCAGCCACATTCTGATTTTCTGTACTGTTTTCTGTACTGCTTTGCGTACTGTCCTCAGTATTATTTTCTGCAGAATTCACCGACTCAGTGGCTTTCTCATCTGTCTGTGATTCTGTCTCTTTGTTGCCCTTGTTACCACATCCTGTAAAAATCCCAAGCACCAGCACTGCAGCCAATACCAATGCTATATATTTCTTCATATTGTTATACTGTCTGACTGATTACTGAATTGATGTAACCTTGTAGTCCTCAGCCTCTACAGTCTCCTTTAATTTCTCATCGGAAATGTCAGAGCTTAATGTCACTACTGCAGTTCCGCTCTCATGGCTTACTGCTGCCTCACTAACTGCATCAAGCGCTTCGAGTGCCTTCTTTACTCTTGCCTCGCAGTGACCACACATCATTCCTTCGATATTCATTGTCTTTGTCATTGATTTTTCCTCACTTTCATTTGGTTTATTTGTTTTGTTTTTTCTATCTGGTGTTGCTTTTCTGTCATGCTTAGGATCATACACCCTGCACAGATTCAGCCGCAGGGCATTGGTAACAACGCAGAAGCTCGACAGGCTCATCGCCGCCGCTCCAAACATCGGATTGAGCTTCCATCCTAATAAAGGATACCACAAACCGGCCGCAAGTGGAATACCTATTACATTATAGAAAAATGCCCAGAACAGATTTTCGTGTATATTTGTCAATGTAGCACGGCTTAACCGCACTGCTGCCGGTACATCTATCAGACGGCTCTTCATCAGGACAACATCCGCTGCATCTATTGCCACATCACTTCCCGCGCCGATTGCAATTCCCATATCCGCACGTGTGAGCGCCGGTGCATCATTGATTCCGTCACCAACCATGGCTACCCCGCCCTGTTTTTTTAGCTTCCTTATGACAGCTTCCTTACCATCCGGAAGCACACCTGCGATGACTTCGTCCACTCCCGCCTGCTTTCCAATGGCATTGGCAGTCTGCTCGTTGTCACCGGTGAGCATAACAACTCTGATACCCATATTTTTAAGCTGTCTGACAGCTTCCGGACTGTCCTCCTTTATTGTATCTGCAACGGCTATGATACCGCAAAGCCTGTCATCTGCAGCAAAGAACAGAGGAGTTTTTCCTTCCTTTGAAAATTCGACAGCTTTCGCGCGCATATCATCTGACACTTTTACAAATTTGCTGACAAAAGCAAGATTTCCTGCTTTTATCATTTTGCCTGCAAGTATTGCAGTCAGACCATTTCCTACAACAGCGCTAAAATCCGTCACCTCTGCAACGGCGATTTCATCCGTTTTAGCGCGCTCCATAATGGCTTTTGCAAGCGGATGCTCGCTCTTGGCCTCGACTGATGCGGCTATTGCAAGAAGCTTTAAGACATTATTGCCGGTTCCCTCAAAAAATGTCTCATCCGGCACGATATCCGTCACCTTCGGCTCACCGCTTGTTATGGTGCCTGTCTTATCAAGCGCCACAATCTGTGTGCGGCCTGTTGCCTCAAGGCTTGCCGCTGTCTTGAAGAGTATACCGCTCTTTGCGCCCTTGCCATTTCCTACCATTATCGCAACAGGAGTTGCCAGTCCAAGTGCACACGGACAGCTTATCACGAGCACCGAAATGCCTCTGGCAAGCGCAAAGCCCACGGTCTCACCGGCTATAAGCCATGCTATTATTGTAATGATTGCAATTGTAATAACCGCCGGCACAAATACTCCCGATACCCTGTCAGCAATTTTTGCAATAGGTGCCTTTGTCGCTGCGGCATCAGAAACCATCTGTATAATCTGTGAGAGTGTGGTGTCTTCGCCCACTCTCGTTGCGCGGCATTTTATAAAGCCTGACTGGTTCACTGTGGCAGCGCTTACTGCATCTTTCGGCTGCTTATCCACAGGGATGCTCTCTCCGGTAAGTGCCGATTCGTTTACAGCGGTTGTTCCATCTATTATTTCACCGTCCACAGGGATATTTTCCCCGGGTCTGACCACGAAAATATCGCCCTTTTTCACTGCATCCACAGAAATTTCCTGCTCCACGCCATCCCTTACAACGGTTGCTGTCTTTGGGGCAAGCTGCATCAGGCTCTTTAAAGCGTCTGTTGTTTTGCCCTTTGAGTGCGCTTCAAGCATTTTTCCGACAGTAATCAGTGCCAAAATCATGGCTGCGGATTCAAAATAAAACTCATGCATATATGACATGACCGCATCCATATCGCCATTCACCTGCGCAGCTGTCATGGCAAAAAGTGCATACACGCTGTATCCAAACGATGCCGCAGAGCCAAGCGCAACAAGCGTATCCATGTTGGGAGCGCCGTGAATCAATCCCTTAAAGCCACTGATAAAAAACTTCTGGTTTATGACCATTACCGCCACTGTAAGCAGAAGCTGCAAAAGCCCCATAGCCACATGGTTTCCATTGAAAAACTCAGGCAGCGGCCAGCCCCACATCATATGTCCCATGGAAAAATACATGAGAACAACTAAGAATATGAGCGATGCTATAAGCCTGTTGCGCAGCTTCGGTGTCTCCCTGTCTGCAAGCGCATCCTGCGCTGCCTTTAGCTGCTCTAAGCTGTTATTTGCTCTGCCATTTTCTGATTCTGTTTCTGTGCCTTTGGGACTCGCTCCATATCCCGCCTGCTCTACTGCCTCCACAATCTGCGCATCTGTCGCGCTCCCCTCGACTCCCATCGAGTTGGTCAAAAGGCTGACAGAACAGCTCGTCACACCATCAACCTTTGAAACTGCCTTTTCCACTCTGGCAGAGCATGCCGCACAGCTCATTCCTGTAACTGTATATTGCTTCATACTGTCTGTATTTCCTTCTTTCTAACTATTCGAATCTAACTATTGAGAACCCTTTTTCTAAAGTCTCTCAATTCCTGTCACCTTGAAATCCAGTCTTTCGATGGCAAATGTGATTTCCTCATCGCTTAGCTCTCTGGTTGCCTCAACATGTGCCACGCCATGCTTTAAATCCACATCTGCCGATACTCCGCTCATCTTCTGAAGCGAGCGTGTGACTGAGTTCTTGCAGTTCATGCAGTGCATTCCGTCTATGTGCACATCTGCTCTCGTGACTATCCCGCCTGTAAGCTGTACTGTGGCTTCCTCGTCCTCCTTCATGGCTCCACCGCCACAGCAGGCGCCCTCGCCCTTTGAATGCTTAATAGTCTCCTTTAAGCCCACAATTACCAGTGCGGCAATTATTGCTATTATTAATATTGTGATTATTGTACTCATTTTTATACCTGCCTTCTTATTATGCTACTTCATGAGCTTCTGCAGTGTGTTCAAAAGCTCATCTATTGTCTCATCCTTGCCTGCTCTTATGTCATCTGCCACACACGTCTTTATATGATTGGCCAAAAGGACTTTATTGAAGCTGTTGAGTGCAGCGTTTGCGGCCGCCACCTGTGTGATGATGTCAGGGCAGTAGCAATCCTCATCCAGCATACGCTTGATTCCACGGATCTGCCCCTCTATACGGCTAAGTCTGTTGATGAGATCCTTATATTCCTTCTCTGACCGCTCTTTTTTGCGGTTGCAGCAACAGCATTTGGTTTCTTTTTCTGCCATGGGTGCCTCCCTTCTTTCTTCATTCCACATTTGTTGTATATGTCTAACCATACCCCTTATGGGTATCTGTCTTTAAGAGCATTATATACCCAGGTAGGGTATATTGCAAGGGCAGATTTCCTTATTGAGAAATTTTCATGTTATACCATACTTTTATAATAAAAACATGCAGTAGCTGCAGCTGCTCATAAATAGTTCTGCCTCATATGAATATATACAACGAAAAAGCCGGTACATCATGCTTCCATGAATGTACCGGCTTTAAATACTTAGCAGTCCGTACGGGAATCGAACCCGTGTTTCCGCCGTGAGAGGGCGGCGTCTTAACCGCTTGACCAACGAACCGTGTATTATAATATCATGGTCAAACGAATAATGCAAGTACTTTTTTAATTTTTTACAAAAAATTTTTCCGTTCATTTACCTTAAACATTTTCCCTTTAAATGCTTCTGGCTTTAATTCCATTTTCATCCCTATGTATGCTCTGCGACAATCTATCATATTCCGGCCCCTTATCCCAAAGCACGCGTTCTTATTCTCATATTTTATTTATACGTTTTCCTCTTGAATAAGATTATACACTGCTTTGGTCACACAACGGTCACACGGAGCACTTTTCCACGGATTTTGTAAAAAGTATACATTGAAAATGCCGAAAACTGTACAATTTTAGACAATTTTCGGCATTTGTGCATTTTTTATTCGTTATAATCAACTATTATTTACTATACTTGTTGTATATCTTTTCAAACGCAGGCATAGAGCGCTTTATCATTTCCCCGTCCACACAGTATGATATTCTCACCCAGCCCGGACAGCCGAAGCCGTCTGCTGCTACTATGAGCACATCCTCCTCCTTTGCCTTCTCGCAGAATGCATTGCTGTCATCCTCGAGTGCCTTTACAAACATATAAAAGGCTCCGTCCGGCTTGAAGCAGTGATAGCCTATCCTTGTGAGTCCCTCGTACAGAAGGTCTCTGTTTTCTTTGTAGGCATTGATATCACCGGTTGCCCCCTGGCATTTTACTATCATCTTCTGGAACAGGCTTGGTGCACACACGTAACCGAGTGCTCTTCCCGCACCACAGACTGCTGCATACAGCTCTGCCTTATCGTACACCTCATCAGGCACGAGGACGTATCCTATTCTCTCTCCCGGCAGTGAAAGTGACTTGCTGTATGAGTAGCATACCAGTGTGTTGTCGTAATATTTGGTCACAAACGGTACCTTGATTCCGTCGTAAACTATCTCCCTGTACGGCTCATCTGCGATAATGAATATCGGTCTTCCTATCTCCTTAGACTTTTTCTCAAGGAGGTCTGAGAGCTTTTTGATGGTCTCCTCAGAATAGACTGTGCCGGATGGGTTGTTTGGTGAATTGATTATGACACCTCTGGTGTGCGCATTGATTCTCTCCTCAAGCGCATCGAAATCTATCTGAAAATGCTCTGTGTCTGCAGGCACCTCTACAAGCCTTGCTCCTGCTGCATTCACAAATACCTTGTACTCCGGGAAATATGGCGCTATGGTAATAAACTCATCATATGCGTCACTTGTCAACGCACGAAAGCAGATTGACAGCGATGCCGCTGCTCCCATTGTCATGTAAAGGTTGTCCGCATTAAAATGTGTGCCGTGTGTGTTGTTCAAAAATTCAGCTATCGCCGCTCTCGTTTCCACGTCTCCCTGTGCTGAGGTGTAGCCGTGCAGCGCAACAGAATCATAATCTGTCACAAGCTCCTTTATTGTGTCGTTTACTATCTGCGGAGCCGGTATGCTCGGGTTTCCTATTGAGAAATCATATACATTTTCCTTACCTACAATTGCTGCTCTTTTTTTACCATACTCGAAAAGCTCCCTGATTGCTGAGCGCACGCTTCCGAGCTGGTACATGCTTTCGTTTACTACCATTTTCTTGTCTCCTTATCTCTGATGTTCTTGCATGTTTACTATTATAATATCTCTGCTTATGACATACAAATGTCTTTATAAACATCTCTTTATACACATGTTGTTACTATTCATGACCGTTTATCCTGATATGAATGCCTCCATCCCGGCACGCTTCGTCATCTCAATATGCTCCTTAAGCTCGCGGGCTGACATTCGCAGCGCCCCCAGGCTCATGACCGTCTGCTGCTCCAGTCCGTCAGAGGTTGCCACTGTTACCTTGTACCTGTCACGTATGCCAAACACAGTCTTTTCGATAAATGCATCGGCTGTCTCGTCCTGCTTTGTATACACAACCTCTATGTTGTGGAAGGTCTCTCTCTTTCCGGCATTGCCCTTCACCTTGTACGCATCAAACACCAGCAACAGATGACAGCCCTTATAGCCCTGGTAATCCGATAAAACATCCTTCAGCGCATCTCTCGCCGAATCAATGTTTATGCGCGAGAGCTCCTTTAAATCCTCCCATGCAAATATTATATTATATCCGTCAACTATCAGGTACTCTTCCCCCGGGGATTTCTTCGGATAAATCGGATTGCCGTGCTTATCATGCTTTACGGTGCGCGGTTTACCACTTAGACCTTCATACTCATTTTTCTTTTTGCCTGACCATTTGCGCCTCTGATCCTCTGCGATATCGTTTTTGCCCATGCCAAACTCCCTGGCATAAACATCTGCAAGCTGCGCATCAAGCTCCACCGATGACATACCTGAAACAGCTTTCTCAAAGCTCGTCCTGCGGCGGTTTCCGGCAAGCGCCTGCGCATCTTCCGCTGAAAATGCATTCTGCGTGCGGGCACTCGCTGCAAGTGCCTCCTCAGACTCATCTCCGTGGTAGACATACGGCAGGTGCATATGCTCCGGGACCTCATCCCACGGCACCACGTAGCCTGAGCCGTGCGCACAAAATACCGAGCCTGTCGGATTGCGGAAATCCTCCTCGCTGTCATAGTGCATCTGCGCAATCACCTCCGCAGGATTGTGACACTCATCATAACCCCACAGCTCCAGTGTCAGGTGCCCGAGCCCCTTTGTATACGCATGCACCAGACTCACATAATCCTGCATTGTCGCAACCGGTGCCTTTCCTGTAATTGTTGCCATCTCCCTCGCAGCGGTTGTGGCAAACTGCGGGCTCTCGGCTCTTGCAAATCTCTGCTCCAGATCTGTCATTGCACGGCCGACATACTCCATCGGCACCTGTAGGATAAAGCTGTAGTATGGCTCAAGCAGCACGCTCTCTGTAGATTTAAGCCCCTGGCGGATTGCTCTGTATGTAGCCTGGCGGAAATCGCCTCCCTCCGTGTGCTTTACATGTGCTCTTCCTGTAAGAATAGTGACCTTCACATCGGTAAGCGCTGAGCCTGTGAGCACACCCCTGTGCTCCTTTTCCTCAACGTGTGTGGCTATGAGACGCTGCCAGTTTTTGTCGAGCACATCCTCACTGCAGGTGGATGTAACCGTGATTCCGCTGCCACGCTCCGCAGGCGACAAAAGCAGATGCACCTCTGCATAGTGGCGCAACGGCTCAAAGTGTCCTACTCCCTCGACAGCCCTTGCTATCGTTTCCTTATATACAATGCTGCCCGGTCCGAATGTGACAACAACACCAAACCTGTCCTTTATGAGACGCACAAGCACCTCCATCTGCACCTGTCCCATGAGCTGCACATGGATTTCCTTAAACTCCTCCACCCACACTATGTAAAGCTGTGGGTCTTCCTCCTCAAGCTGCTTTAGCTTTTCCATAAATGCCGCCGGATTTACATCATCCGGCAGAATCATCCTATAGTTTAGTACCGGTTCAAGGATTGGCATATTGGACTGCTGCTCAAACCCGAGCCCCTGCCCCGGAAATGTCGAGCTAAGACCTGTGACAGCAACTATCTCCCCCGCCTCTGCCACATCAGCTATCTCATATTTTTCGCCGGAATACTTTCTTATCTGATCGATTTTCTCAATCAAAAGGCCTTTCGCCTCGTCACCGCCATGCGCTTTGTACTCTATTTTGTCCCTGACTCTAAGACAGCCTCCGGTAACCTTTAAAAATGTCAGCCTGCTGCCTCTGTCATCCCTGCCTATCTTGTATACGCGGGCAGAAAAATCGTCAGGATAATTTCTTTCACACATAAACCTCGAAAGTCCCTGAATCAGCGTATCCACTCTGTCAAGCTTAAGTGCCGAGCCGTAAAAGCAGGGGAACACCTCCCTTTGAGCCACCGCCTGCGCAATATGTGCATCTGTAAGCTCTCCCGATTCCATAAATTCATCTAAAAGAGGCTCGCTGCACATGGCAAGCTCCTCAAATAAATCCTGTGAAGAAAAATCCACGCAGCCATCACTCAGCTCGCTCTTTAGCTCTGCCTGCACTTTCTCCGCATCCGTGCCCTGCATATCCATCTTGTTTACAAAAATAAATGTCGGCACGTTATAGTGCTTTAAAAGTCTCCACAGTGTGCGCGTGTGCCCCTGCACTCCATCAGTTGCGCTGATTACAAGTACCGCATAGTCGAGCACCTGAAGGGTACGCTCCATCTCTGCCGAAAAATCCACATGCCCCGGTGTATCAAGCATTACTACATGCCATGTATGAGCTGAATCTGCTGTGCGTGCTACATCTGTTGTACGTGCTGTATCTGTTGCACCTGCTGTATCTACCGTATCTGTGCCACGCAAAATATCAAGTCTTGCCTGCTTTGAAAAAATGGTTATTCCACGCTCACGCTCCTGCGCATCGTTGTCCAGATACGCGTCCTGATGGTCCACACGCCCGAGTGAGCGAATCTGCCCGGTGCTGTAGAGCATAGCCTCAGACAGGGTTGTCTTTCCCGCATCTACATGTGCGAGAATGCCTATTGTAATGTGATTGTTTGTCATTTTCTGCTCCATATATGCCTCAATCCAAGAACAGAGACACCTGTGGATGTCTCTGTGTCAGCCTTTATACATAATCCGTTGATTTCCTAAATTATAGCATTTTGTGGTTGCTCTGTCATCTTTTTTCTTGATTGACAGCGTGGTGTCAAGCTTGCGTCTGGGCAGCAACAAATAGTGCCGTTCAATTGACAAATATTTATTCCATACATATAATGTGATTACGGAATTTTTTGAATGGTATGAAAATAATGCGAGGATAATATGAACAAAAAAGAAGTATTGGAACTAAAACGAAGATTAAAAAAAGACCAGGCAACATTCACCCGGCTGGTCGGTTGCTACGTGGACTGCAACCATGAAAAGGTCTGCAAATTCGGTGGCAAATTTCTCACTCTGGAGGAGGATGAATACTACAAATATCTGGAGATTTCAAACAAGGTGCTTTCCGGCACTCTCGGAAACAACCTGCTCAATCTGCAGTTTCCGCTTGAGGAGGAAGAGGTCGGAGGCCGCCAGCAGATTCTCATGGCGCTTCGCGACAGCGAGCTTAATGATGAGACTCTGCTCGATACATACTATGATCTGGTCATCGACACCTACGATGAGGCCGGGAACTACTTGATTCTTTTGTATCTCGACAGCTACGATGTCATGACACGTACAAAGGACAACATCAACGTGGATGAGTCCGAGGAAGTGTACAAATACATGCTCTGCGCCATCTGCCCTGTCACACTTTCAAAGCCGGGCCTTGGCTATCTGGAAAAGGAGCAGCGTATCGGAGCCCGCATAAGGGACTGGGTGGTCGGCGCTCCTGAGACAGGCTTTTTATTCCCTGCTTTCAACGATAGAAGCACTGACATACACTCCACTCTTTTCTATACGAAAAATACCAAGGAGCCTCACTCTGAGTTTATGACAAACGGTCTCGGCTGCGGTGTGGAGCGCACAGCTACTGAGCAGAAGATGGCTTTCCATTCAATCGTCAGAAACGTGCTAGGTGCCGAGGACGAGAGCACTGATGACAAACTGCTTGATATCCAGCAGAATCTGTCCGAGATGGCCGATGACTACGCTGAGACTCACGATGATGACGATGATCCGTTCATTCTCGACAGCGAGGCTATGAACAAGGTACTTAGTGACTGCCATGTCTCTGAGGAAAAGATTTCACGCATCGAAAAATCCGTCAATGAGGCCTTCGGTGACAAGCCGCCTATCGCAGCTAATGTCATTGATTCAAAGGCTCTTGCAGCTAATGAAATCCGCGTGGAAAAGCTTGCTCTTGAGAGCCAGGTCGGCGATTTAACTCTCGAGCTCAATGAAAAAAATGCACAGCTTGAGGAGAAGGATTCTGTTATCCAGGAGAAAAATAATCAGATTGAGGAGCGCACCTCACAGCTTCTTGAGAAGCAGGAGGAGATTGATAATTACACTGCCCAAATTAAGACCTATGATGTGGTGCTTCATGTAAAGCCGGAGAAGGCTTCACAGATTCATGCACAGGTCATCAATGGGGAGAAGTGTCTCGTCATTCCTATGAGGGAGAATGAGAATGCGACCATAAATGGGGTGAATACAAATTTATAGGGGCTTCGCTATCATGATGCTTCGCATATCTAGGCTGTGAGAACCGGCCTAGCATGCAGTATATTCCTCAGAAAAATATAAAATCAGCCACGGCATCATTTGTGGATAGTTTATTGATAGTTTGCAAGGCTATATCATATCCACATTTTATGGAACGCCGTGGCAGTTTATATTTTTCTTCGGAACACACCGCATACTCTCCGGTAATTTTAGGTTATTTATGCGAAGCAATTAACGATGAGTTTATAAACCATCAAGTTGCTTATCTTATTATATAAAAGGGCGTGTGAAAATACTTTCGTTTTTCACACGCCCTTTATAATGTTATCACCTATGAAATAATATCCTTTTATAAAGGCACTCTCGTAATACTTACCGGTTTACCAGCTCAGCACCTCATGGCCATCCTCTGTGACGAGTACCATGATTTCCCACTGGGCTGATGGAAGTCCGTCGTCGGTGTATACTTCCCAGTTGTTCTTGTCATCTACGTAGATATCGGCCTTGCCCATGTTGACCATTGGCTCGATGGTAAATATCATGCCGGGTGCCATGACCATGTCGGTGCCGCGCTTGGTGTTGTAGCCTACCCACGGATCCTCGTGAAATTCAAGTCCCACTCCGTGTCCACCGATTTCACGCACTACTGTGTAACCGTTTGCAAATGCATGGTCGTGCACCGCCTGTCCCATATCTCCGAGGAAGCCCCACGGCTTTACCTCTTTGAGTCCAAGCTCCACACACTCCTTTGTGACTTCAACGAGCTTTTTCTTCTCCGGGCTTACATTTCCGATACAGTACATTCTTGATGAATCCGAAAAATATCCGTTTAAAATTGTAGAACAGTCTACATTTATGATGTCACCATCCTTTAAGATGACATCCTTTGAAGGAAATCCGTGACAAACCTGCTCATTTACTGATGTACATACGCTGTAAGGATAACCCTCATAGTTGAGCGGTGCAGGGATGCCGCCCATGCTGGTTGTCATATCATAGACTATTTTATCAATCTCTGCTGTGTTCATACCCTCGTGGATATGCTCTCCTATGTAGTCGAGCACTGCGACATTTATCTTGGCGCTCTCCTTTATTCCTGCTATCTGGTCAGGTGTCTTGATGATTGAATGGCTCGGTATCTTATGATGTGCCTCAGCAAGCTTTTCAAGCTTCATATCAAATGCCGCATGACAGGTCTTATATTTCTTTCCGCTGCCACACCAGCAAGGGTCATTTCTTCCAATTTTTGTTGACATAAAATCTTCTTTCTAGTGATCAAGAGTAACGTTTCCCATATCGACTCTTTTCCACACTTTTTCTTTTATTTTATAGTTATTTTTCTCCAGCAGCTTCTCATATCTGCCTCCCGAGAAATCATAATCCGTTATATCGGCATTGTCAAGCCCTGCATATATTTCCTGATATTTCCGGGCTATTGCAGACTTTTCCATTGACGAATAAATATCCTTTTTTTCGACTCCAAGCTTCTTTGCACCATCTATATCAGACAAATCATACCAGAAGTCCTTCTCGGAATTTTTCAAAGCTGCTTTCTCGTCGTCAGTAAGTGTAATGCTCTCTTTTTTGGCCATCTCATAAAAAAGCTCATCGTGAATGGCCATGGACATAGCTGCTTTACGCGCTGTAACACGGACAAATTCACCGTTTGTGTGGATATTCCAATACTTGTTTGGATTATCGGAATCATACACAAGAGCCTGCTTCTCGACATTCATCTCCTCATATGCCACATAAAATGCCATATCGCGCAATGTCAGCTCTTTCCCATTCACGGTAACAGCCACGTCTTCCAGATGCTCATTGTATACAATATTCTGCTTCATATCATGATAATTATATGCATACACGCCGGCTATGACAGCCAGCACTGCAAGTATAATTGTTGTGATGTGTTTTCTTATTTTGCGCAAAGCTTTGCAACCACCTGATTTATGACCTTTCCGTCAGCCTTGCCCTTGAAATGCGGCATGACTGCCTTCATTATCTGTCCTTTGTTTCCTGTTGCGATTACATCCGAAAACTGCTCTGTGAGCTCCTTTTCTACCTCTTCTGCCGACATCATTGCAGGAGCGTACTCCTCAAAAATTGCATATCTGGTATTGTACTCATCAAGCAGATCTGTTCTTGTTGCAGGGCATGTGTCAATCTGCTCCTTCACAGACTTCATTTCCTTAAGGATGACCTTGTTGACAAGCTCCTCCGGTATATTGTCTCTGCAGCCCTCATCTATTGCTGCCTTTTTGGCTGCCGATACAAGTGAGGATATAGCATCCTTTCTTACTTTGTCTCTTGCTTTCATTGCTGCAATCATATCTTTTTGTAATTGTTCCATCTGCATGGCTTGTTCCTCCTGCTTTTCTTACTTTATTTACAGGCTTGCTAGTTCGTTTTGTGCGAATTGGTGCCGTCTATCTCTATAATACACCTTATGGATGGAAATTGCTATCGTTTATTGCAATGAGTTTGTTGCCGGTTACTAACATTTAGGCATAGCGCAAGACACGGACATGTCACCAGCCGCAAGGGGCTCTCAATAAGCGACTAGCGGAGCTGTTTAGAGTCTGTAGAATTATGCACATGGAACCCAGAAATGTCCTGCCATGGACGGCAGGGCAAGGTGTTATGCGCCATGGACGGCGCATAAAAGCCGGTTTCGTCGAGCATAGAAAACCATACAGGCATAATTCGTACAGCCTCTTGACAGCATAGCGTTAGCGCATTGAGAGCCCCTTGCGGCTGGAGGCATGTCCGCGTCTTACGCCCCTTACTTTATTGGTAACAATTCAGTACTTTGTGGTAAAAATAAAAAGAGCCGGTAAGTATAATAAATATACTTATCGGCTCCTAACCATCCTATACAAGACGTCGTATAGCAAGTATTGTATGACACTGTACGCTTCTGTTTGCTGTGATTCCTGCCTTTGTGGACTGTGCCTCCACTATAACACCACCACCTGCATATATAGCTACATGTCCCGGATATACCACTACGTCTCCCGGCTGTATATTATCGAAGGATACGGCCTGTCCCACAGACTTAAATGCCTGTGAATATCTCGGTGTGCTGATACCAAAATGTGCATATACCTCATGTACAAAGCCTGAACAGTCTACACCGTTTGTAAGACTGTTTCCACCCCATACATATGGATTGCCCACAAACTGCATAGCGTATGATACCACAGAGCTTCCTGAAACTCCTGTTGAAGCACTCGGGTTCTTTCCACCGCCTGATGCATAGTCACTGGCAATACTTCCGCCCTTGCCGGCTCCACCACCATCATAGCTTGAATTGCTTGACGAGCTGTTCGCTCTGGCAGCGGCAGCGGCTGCAGCTGCGGCCGCTGCTTCCTGCTCCTGAATGATTTTGCCCTGTGCCGTAATGATATTCTGATAATTATCTGCCTGCTGCTGTGCCTGAGCTATCTGGCTTGCATACTGCTCCTTCTGGTTTTCAAGAGCTACTATAGCCGCCTCGACATCTGCCTGCTGCTTCTCATAGTCATCCTGCATGGCTGTGAGCTCATTCATGTCGTTGTCAAGCTTAGTACCAATCTCCTTCACCTGCTCAACTGCTGCCTGATAAGAATCCATAAGAGCACGATCCGAATCATATACATCTGACACGTACTCTATACGATTGAGCATATCTGTGATACCATTTGACTCAATAATTGCTGTCCAGATATTGTCTTCAGCGCTGTTTTCATACATGAACTGTATACGCTTCTTCATGGCGTCATACTGCTCCTGCTGCTTTTCCTGGGCTGCTGCAAGATCCTTCTGATTCTGCTCTATCTCTGCCTGTTTATTTGTGATATCTTTCTGAAGCTTCTTTTGTGCTGCAAGAATCTCATCAAGCTTTGCGGATTTATTCTTTATATCATCAGCAGTAGTCTGCTGCTGATCCTTTAAACCATTAATCTCATTCTTCTTATCCTTGAGATCCTGCTCAGCCTGTGACTTCTTCTTTTCTGCATCCTTCTGCTTCTGTGTCTTGGCATATACCTTCTCAAGTCCACTGTTTATGTATCCGCTAAATGTAGTGCCCTCTACTGCCGGTCCTGTAAAAACGAGTGCCGATGTTAACACAGTACATATAGCACGTGTCCATTTCTGATTCATTTTATTCCTCCTGTAATACGACGGTCAGATTGACCTTTCCTTCCACAATTTACGTTCAATATACATTCGGATATATTATTGCACAAAATGAATCTTTTTTCCACATCTTTTTGTAAATTTACAGGATTTTCCACATTTTATATAAGGATATGAGGATCAAAAGGTATTTTGCCCCTAATTTATGATTCACATGCGCGCTATTATAAGTCTATCATCAGGTTTGATGCTATCTGAGGTCAGAGCATTTATTTCCATTATGTTTTCAACAGTGGTGCGGTATCTTTTTGCAATGTCCCACATTTTATCATCCTTCTGCACTATATAGCCAACCAGAGCTGCTTCCTCTTCAGTATCAGACGCTATTTTTTCCTGCTCCACCGATGTTATGACTGACACTTCATCCTGCTGCAGGGCAATAGCGTTTATGCTGACAACACCCTTAATTTCATATTCGCTGTTGTCTAGTAGATTGACCTGCACCTGGTCTACCTGCACATTTACCTCGCAGCAGGTGTTGGCATCCATGCCGGGTATCTCAACAAACTGTTCAAACGGCACAGAGTCTGTATGCATCTCTATCGGACAGCCATCGTCCTCCACAATATTCACACAGTTCACCTGCAATACACCTGACACAATAATTCCTGTGTCTGCATTTTTTATCTGTGCAATAGCGGCCTGCGTCTTTGTACCGCAGATTCTTAAAATTCTCTTTTTGCTGTTTTCTCTGTACAACTGCTCCAAAATACGGCATTTTGTGTCATTTTTCATAAGAAGGCTGCATACCTTCATCTTTTCAAACACAGGTTTTACCGGACATGATACGCTGTACATGTCATTGAGCACCTCTACTGTTTCCTCACTCCAGACCTTTCCATCCACCGCAAGCGCTGCCTCAATCGAAAGCTGCCTGAGCTCTCCGTCATAATCATTTTCCGCCTCAACCTGATGCATGGCAGGCTGTGTGCGAAGCCAGGCAATATTTCCGGCATTATCACCCTCGCAGCGTATTTCATTTGAAAACCCCTCCTGCACCTCAAAGCAGCAAATTTCCTGTTCTTCACTCAGATACACTATACACGCATGGCACTCGCCTGTCAGTGTGATATGGTCACGCTCGTATGTATACTCCAGATTTCTCATATCAACAAGACTTGATATGAGCTTGCATATATTCGGCTTGGTCTTTGGCAAGGTGACGACATTTTTAATTCTGACAATATCCCTTACAACACTGTCAAGCTTAAGCACCTTCATCTGCCCCATAAGCTGCTCCACGTCCTTGTCATCAATCCTTTGTGCAACCTCAAGATTTTCTTCCCTCTCTCCATAAAGCTCCACGCTTATAATGCCTCTGACCGAGAGCTTTCGCGAATTGATAACCCCAACCGTAAGCTCATCAAGCCCGGTATACACACGAACTGTATCCTTCTCGCAGACTCCTTGAAGAACAAGCTTCTCCTGAAACGGTATTGCATCCTTTATATGCTCCACTCTGTTTCCGCCGATATTTTCATCCGGCTCATCGCCTTCAAAAACTTCTTCTCTCGTATACAGCACTTCAAATTCAATGCTTCCACTTAACCAAATATTCTCGCCTGACGCTTTTATCTCGTCAATCTTTACCTGCCCGTTCTGGCAAACCACTTTGGAAACATCAGGCTTGTTGTCCTTTATGACATAATCCCTGTCGAAGCCAACCTGCGACATATCCTTTACCTTTTCTATGCATTGTCTGATTTTTTGTGTAATTAATTCCATAAAAAATACCCCACTTCAAATATGTATATAAAATACATATTCAAGATGGAGTAACTTTATGCAGATGCAAATATTTAAATTCATGATCATTATAATAAAGATGTAACATCTTTACTTCATGATACTAGCAAAGCTGCATCCTTATATCTTTTGTAATCACATCAGTGTAGGTGAAAGATAAGAGCTGTGGCGGATTCTGCTCAAACTCATCATCTATCAGAACCGTAAACACACTTGGGTATGCCTGCTGAATAACACCCTCCTGGATGTCAACCTTGTTGCGGCCAAGATCCTGCTGGATTTTTACCCTGTTGCCACACTGCTGGTGAATCGATGCTCTGACTTTTCTAATTTCTGTCTGTTCCATTTTAAGCCTCCTTATTGTGGGTATGCCCACTGGCACATAACTATAGTCCTCATGGTAACCAGTATTGTAACGACGGTGTCATATATATGAAATCAATCTCTGTATAAATATAAAACAGGGCAAATTAATCAACAATTATATCAATCAATATATTTGAATATATAAACATGTCACCACAATATCTAGTAACTTTACTATAGCAAAGTATCGCAGTGATAGCAATAGGGCATTAGTACCGATTGTCAGTTTTTTCGCAACTTTTAACACAATTTACGAAATTTTCACTCAAACACAACAGGCATTTCACTCAATTCCGTCTTTATTACTATATACGGATAACTCGCCTGATTGCTGACCTTCTCGCCCTTATCCGGGGCTATCAGACGCGTATCAAAATACATTGCCTTATCCTTAACATAAAACTGGTTAACCGTAATACTGTAGCCACCTGTCTCCTTTGTGCCAAAGCCTTCCGCTATGTATAAATATTCATCATCCTTGTACGTCAGCTTCATCGCCTTTGCCTTGTTTTCATTTATCTGCTTTTTAAACTCCTCCGGGATTTCATCCCCGCAGATCACCGTGTACTCAACCATCCTGTCACTCTCTGTGCCTGAAATATTTGCATGGCAGCCCGAAATCACTGTCGTTTCCAATATAACAAGCACACCTGTAGCCATCACCAGAAATTTTCTCAATTTTTCTGACATTTTTTCCTCGCTTTCTTATCATATCGCTTACGATATGATATAATATCAAATATTGAACTACATTATAACTATTTTATTCTTAATGGTTCTGAATAGTTACATTACAATTTATATTATGAAAAAGAGAGGTCAAATATGCGTTCAGTTTTAATCGTAATATTCGTATTTTTCTATCTGCTGCTCGGTCTTCCGGTGCTCGGAGCCATGTGGATAATACACAAATTTGCCCCGGCATGGGCCGATATGGCACAGCTTCGCATGGTACAGTGGGCTTTCCGTGTCATCATATTCCTAAGCGGAGCAGACATTGAATTTATAGGGGAGGAAAATGTGCCAAAGGACGAGGCTGTACTATATATAGGAAATCACCGTAGTTTCTTTGACATCATAATCACCTACTCCAGATGTCCACGCTTAACCGGCTACATCTCAAAGCAAAGCATCGCAAAAATACCGGTGCTCGGACTCTGGATGAAGCGCCTGCACTGCCTGTTTTTGGACCGCGATGACATCAAGCAGGGACTAAAGGTCGTGCTTGCAGCCATAGATCAGGTCAAATCCGGCATCAGTATATGTGTATTTCCTGAGGGCACACGCTGCAAAAACAAAGATGACCTGACAGATGTAGCGTCTTTCAAAGAAGGTACTTTCAAGATTGCCACAAAGAGCAAATGCAAGATAGTGCCAATGGCAATCATGGGAACAAATGAAATATTCGAGGATCACCTTCCATGGGTCAAAAAGAGGCATGTGATTATCCAATACGGCACTCCTATTGATCCGGCAGCACTCAGTAAAGAGGAACAAAAGCATCTCGGAGCTCATTGCAGAGAAGTGATTGTAGATATGCTTCATGAAATGGTATAGCTGAAAAAACCGCCCATCCGGGCGGTTTTTCATATTTCTTCTTCAAATTCCTTTAAACTATTAAATTTTATTCTCATCAAATATAGTTTACTTCAAAACAAGCACCGAATACGCCGGCAGCTTTGCCGTTCCATCCTTATATGATGGTGCTTTCTTTGTAGTCTGAAGCATTGCAACAGCATCATTTACTCCAAGCGATGACACATCCACACTTGCTTCGTCCTTTGATGGATTAAATATAAGCACTGCTTTCTCACCATTGTACTCTCTTGTGAATATACACACATTATCATTTGATAGATCCTTTTCAAAGGTATTTGTACCTCGTGCTATCTCCGGGAAAGCATTTCTTATTGATATTGTCTGCTTCACAAAGTTGTAAATAGAGTATGAATCCTCCATCTGCTTATCAAGGGTATCATATGTCTGCTCGGTTTCTTCTGCATTCTGAGGTCCCACACACATTCCCTTAGCTTTTGAATCCCCGCTCCATCTCATGGCAAGACGCTTCGTCTCATCATTGGCTGTGCCTCTCATGCCGATTTCCTCTCCATAATACAGAAAAGCATTTCCGGGCATAAGAAGATTCATGGCCTGCGCCATCTTTGTTTTCTCCTCGGCATTATCTCCGTTGTAGTATCCTGCGCTGCGTCCCATATCATGATTTGTATAAAAAGGTGCATCAATGTATGAGTCTGTATACTTCTTTATCTCATTTTCCACATCAACCAAAGCATTGCCGTATGTGCTGGCACCATGATTTGCTGCACCATTTAACACCTTTCCAATATATCCATCCTGCTGTGAAAAATCAAAGTTGAACATACTGTCAATTCCACTCTTATAGTACTTCGCATACTCTCTGTATGTAGTCCAGCCCTCACCAACCATATAAGCATCGGCCTTTTTGCTCTTCACATTGTTTACAAGCCATGTGAGGTCATCTATAGTCTCAGTCTGGTTATTATTATTGTAATAAATCACAGCATCCAGTCTAAAGCCATCTACGCCGCGGTCAAGCCAGAAGGATGTAATCTTGTCAATCTCCCCTCTTACAGCTTCGCTCTGCAGGTTAAGGTCAGGCATGCTGTCTACAAACTGTGACTCGTAATACCAATTCGTGCCCGGCAGCTGGTTGTAGCCTCCGGTATTGGTTTTGCTAAAATTATAGTAATCAACATAAGGACATTCCGAAGAATCCGGCTCTGCCCCATCAGGAAGCGACTTGATATAATCTGCAGCCGCCTTAAACCACGGATGCTCGTTAGATGTGTGATTTATTACAAAGTCAATAATCACATTGATGTTTCGCTTGTGACACTCCGTAATAAGCGCATCAAAATCATCCAGAGTACCATACTGCTTGTCAATATTCATATAATCCGTAATATCATACTTGTGGTATGAAGGAGAAGGCATAATAGGCATCATCCAGATTTCATTGCAGCCAAGTCCCTCGATATAGTCAAGCTTCTCTGTAAGTCCCTTTAAATCCCCAATGCCGTCACCGTCACTGTCAAAAAAACTGTATACGAACACCTCATAGCAGGTCCTGTAATTGTCCTGCATCACATTAGGATCATTTTTCGCATTCATCTGCTCCATAGCAGAAGGCTTGTACTCCTTCTTTGCTGCCGTCTCGGTATTCTTTCCACCCGCAGCACACCCCGCAAGCATCGACACCGCCATAGCTGCCGTCAATGCCACAGCAGTCAACCTGCCCGCCAATCTATTCACAGCCCTGCCGACCATATTGCGGCCGCCTATTTTATTATTAATCATACGCACTCCTTTTCTTAACTAAATTCTGAGCAAATTTGTATCTACAAAATCACTACACATATTCTCACATCTTCCACAAAGTAGCAACAAACTTAGCACTGTGTGCCACACCGGCACCACACAACCTGAAAGTGCTAAGTTTGCCACACACCCCCAAAGTTTGCCACAACCCAATATAAACCAAAAGCCGCCGCACAAAAGTGCAGCGGCCTAAATAAAACCAAATTAGCCTTTGACAGCTCCTGTAAGTCCATCCACGTAGAATCTCTGCATGATGATGAAAAGTATTGAGATAGGTATTGATACAACAACTGCAGCAGCAGCCCATCTTGTGAACCATCCGTTTATAAACTCTTTCTCAAGCATGTTGTAAAGGAGAAGAGATACTGTCCAATACTTGTCGTTTGGACCAACGATAACCTTTACAAATACGAAATCAAGCCATGGCGCAAGGAATGCTGTAAGTACTGTATATACTACGATTGGCTTACTGAGTGGCAGGATAACCTTGTAAAATACCTGGAACTGTGTACATCCGTCAAGGATAGCCGCCTCAGTAAGAGACTTAGGCACAGTATCAAAGAATCCCTTTGCGATATAGAAGCCTGTTCCTGCTCCTGCTGAGTAAATCAGAATCAATGAAATTCGAAGCATACTGCCCTCTGTAAGTCCGATAGCCTTTAAGATAAAGTATACGGCAACCATTGACATGAAGGCTGGGAACAATCCAAGAATCATAGCCAGATTCATGAAAGGCTTACGCATCTTAAATCTCAGTCGTGACATACAATACGCAACAGAAAGTACAAATACTGTTGAAATGATACATGAGAACACTGAAATAAACAGTGTATTAAAAAATGCTCTCGGGAAATTCAACAGTGTAGTCTCTGTGAACAGCCTTGTATAGTTGCTAAATGTAAGGCCATGTGGGAAGAAGTACTTTGTATAAGCACCACTCTCAGCTCTAAAGCTTGTCATAATAATCCAGAAAATTGGGAACAGCCATACTACAGCAAGTATTCCAAGAATGATATGAACAAGGGAATTCTTTGCTACTTTCTTAGCACGTCCGGCAGACATAGGTCTTTTTGCTTTTGCTACACTACTCATTACATGAATCCCTCCTCATCCTTGTATGATTTTGTATTTCTGTATGTAACAAGCGCTACGATAGAAAGTACAACGAATGTGAGGATACCGATAACGGCACCGATATTGTACTCCTGATTATCAATAGTCAGCTTGTACAACCACGTAACCAGAAGGTCCGTCTTTCCTGCACTGTCTCCGACAGGTGTAGGCTTTCCTGCTGATAACAGGTAGATAACGTTGAAGTTGTTGATATTTCCGGTAAACTGTGTGATGATATATGGTCCCATGATAAACATGATATATGGGAGTGTGATCTTAAAGAAGATCTGTGCTGCGTTTGCACCATCAATCTTTGCAGCCTCATAAAGCTCTGAAGGCACATTCTGTAATACACCTGTAACCTGAAGCATGGTATACGGAATACCTACCCAGCAGTTGATGAGAATAACAGAAACTCTCGCCCACATAGTGTTGGTCCAGAATGGAAGCGGGTTATCAATCCAGCCCCACTCCAAAAGCAGGTTATTAACAGCACCCTGTGGCTGGAACATCTGTCTCATTACAAGGAGTGATACGAACTGCGGTACCGCAATTGAGATAACAAAGCATGTACGCCAGAATGCCTTGCAATGTGTCTCTTTACGATTGATAACGATAGCAAGAAGGAGTCCAAGGAAGTTACAAAGGAAGGTTGCAAATACAGCCCAGCAGATTGTCCATCCGAGTACTCTCCAGAATATCTTACCAAGCTTACCACCAAGTCCAAGCACCTGTCCGAATGAGGCAAAGCCTGTCCAGTCGAACAATACCAGATGATCACCCTTTACTGAATAGTTTGTAAAAGCCATTGGAATCATGAACAGCAATGGTAAAACTGTAAAAATAAATATTCCCATAAGTGGGAGAAACATAAGTGTCTTATGTAGGTTTTTATCAAATAAATCCTTGACATCTTTGCCAAAAGAATTGATTTCTTTTCCAGCTTTTGAAAGGCATTCTGCCTTATATCCGCTCTTTAAATTCTCGCACCACATGTAAATAAAGAATACTGTGATGGCAATTGTTATGACGCCATATAACAGTAATAATACTGACTGGTCGCCTGCAACATATTCATAAATCTGCTTCTGCTCATTAAATACCTCTTCCTGTTTTCTCCAGCCAAGTGAAGGCAGCATGGAAATGTAATAAGCACCAGCGCTAACCATATATGCTATATATGCAATCTCTATAGCAAGAAAAATCAGACCCTTTATAATCTGCTTATGAGCCATATTGGCAAGACCCATTACGAGTGCCGATAGCTTAACTGTAGCTCCGCCTTTTGTGAGGGCATTGCCAACAGTATACGGAGTAGCAAATTCCGAAACTTTTTTCTTTTTGTTTGCTCCTATCATACTTTTCCTCCTGGCATGCATTATATATGCCATTCCTTTAAACTAATTTATTCCAAGATTCCGGCTACCCGGAACCTTGGAATCATAATCTGATCTACTTAATTATTTAAGAGAATCATTAAGCTGAGTATTGAAGTCCTCTGTCTTCTGAGCTGCATTGTCCTTTGTAATCTGGCCTTCTGCACCGTTCTGGAAAGCATCACCGAATGGTGTAGCTGCATCCCAGTAACCTGCCATATCAATGATAGGCTGTGCTACTGAACAATCAGATGAAACCTTAGCCATAGCTGCTGCTACAGGATCTGCTGCGATTTCCTCGTTTGTTACAAGATCTTTGTTTACAGGAGCCTGTGCTCTTAACTTGAAGTGAGCAAGCTGTGCATCCTCACTTCCAAGGAATGCTGCAAGCTTAACTGCTACTTCCTGGTTCTTGCAGTTAGGGTTAACACCGATAGCCTTAGATCCTAAGAATGCCTTTAACTGGCAGTCTTTTCCACCAATATTGATTGTAGGAAGAGCTGCAACACCAACGTTCTCCTCACCAAGATTCTCTTTAACTGCGTCATAGTTCCAGTTACCATTGAAGTAAGCGTTTACTGAACCATCCTTAAGTCCAGCAAGACCAAGTGATCCCTCATTGTTATCCATTACGAAGTTTGGATTTGCAAATAAATCTACGATGTAGTTTGTAACTGCTACTGCCTTATCTCCGCTGAAATCATATCCGGCAGCCTTGTCTGTTCCGTCTCCGAAGATTGTACATCCGTTTGCTGCATAGAATGCATTGAGATACCAGCCGTTATCAAATGGGAATGAAACCTTACCCTTTGTAAGCATTGTATCAAGGCTCTTTACATCATCCTCAGAGAAAACTCTCTTGTCATAGTACATGAACCATGTGTTTGATGTATAAGGAACTGCGTAGATGTCTCCATCATATGTAACAGTTGCTGCCATAGCCTCTGAGTTAGATGTCTTAACATAATCTGCTGCCTCTCCACCTAACTTAGCAATAGCATTAGCCTTAATTAATGGCTCAAGCTGATCGTTTGCAAACATGTAAACATCAGCTGCTGCCTTAGGATCCTTTGTAACAACGTCCTTTGCATCACTCTCAGATGATGTAACATACTTGAACTCGATGTTGAAATCAGGATTTGCTTTAGCAAATGCCTCGCACTCTGTCTTGAGCCAAGCACCCTTTGCATCATCTAAATCCTCTGAAGGTCCCATTACTGTAATGGTCTCCTTGCCGCCGGCCTTCTTGTCGGCTTTCTCTGTTCCATTTCCTCCGTTGCTGCTTCCGCATCCAGCAAACATTGTTGCTACCATAGAAGCGCAAAGTAAAGATGCTAATACTTTCTTCTTCATATCTTCCTCTCCTTTTTGAATATAAAATGTAAAAAAGTATATATATAAATTGCCGTGCAACTTATATCAAATTAATTATCTGCGGTAAACCACCGCAATGTTTCTAATCCAGGCTATCTTTTCGTTGTCCAATCTGTGTGGCTTACTTGTCATGCGCCATCTCCAGTTATGTCCGACTGTCGAAGGATAATTCATCCTCGCCTCATTTCCAAGCTCTAATATATCCTGCATCTGGACTATCGCCAGCTCTGCGGTGCTGTGGTACAGCTCCCTGATAAGAGCATTTGGAACCTGTGATTTATTTTCAATATTCAGATACTCATACAGATAAGCAAGCTCATAATCTGTCTTTTCACCGAAAGAACCAACTATTGTCTCATTGTCATGTGTACCAATATATGCAACTACATGTGAATCAGTGTAATTGTGTGGCAGATACTCATTGGACGGATCGCCGTCAAAGGCGAACATCATAACCTTTGTTCCCATCCAGCCCGACTTCGCAAGGAGCTTTTTCACTCCCGGCAAAAGGCTCGCTGACGTATAATCATCAGCCACTACATTAACACCCTCAAGCTCTTCGTTGATTGCATTGACAAGCCTGCGTCCCGGTCCCTTGAACCATTTCCCGGATAGGCTCTTGTCCTGTCCGTACGGTACCGCATATGCTTTTACAATTCCTGCAAAATGATCAATCCTGACGATATCAAAAAGCTCTCTGCATACACGCATACGCTTTCTCCACCACGAGAAGTTGTCCTCCTTCATGGCATCCCAGTCATACATAGGATTGCCCCACACCTGTCCGTTCTCTGAATACTTATCAGGAGCGGCAGCTGCAACATACCCCGGTGTATCGTTTGCGCTCATCATAAATAGTTGTCTCTCTGCCCATACGTCTACGCTGTCATACCCTACATAAAACGAGGCATCACCTATTATGTAGATACCTTTTGAGTTAGCATAATTTTTCAAATCCTCCCATTGCTCGAAGAATTTATATTGGCAGAACTTCCAAAAAGTAATTGTATTATAATTCTTTTTTTGGTACTTTTCAAGCGCAACCGCTTGCGGATTTCTATACTCGCTTGGCCACTCGCTCCAATTTTTGTATAAATTGTCGGCTTTCAGTGTCATAAATAGTGCATATTGTTCAAGCCACTCCGACTGTTTTTTTACAAAATCCTGAAACTCTTGTGCATTTGTATCAAATCTTTCAAACGCTTTTTGTAAAATCTTGCATCTGTTCTGATGCAATGCTGCATAATCAATTTCTGATTCGTCTGTGCCCCAGTTATACCCCAGGATCTCTTCCTTCTCTAACAACCCCTCATCTACCAGCTTATCTAAATCGATGAAATAGATATTGCCCGCACAGCCTGATGATGGCTGATATGGACTATCGCCAAATATGGTGGGGCCTACCGGAAGAACCTGCCAGTACTTCTGTTTCAAATCACCAAGGAGATCAACAAAATTGTAAGCCTCTCTCCCAAGAGTACCTATACCATATGGTGACGGCAGACTCGAGATTGAAAGAAGTATTCCGGAGCCTCTGAGATTTTCTCTGGCCTCCAAATTACCATTCCTCTTTCCTAAAATTTTCTGTTTTTTTTCGTATCTGAGATTATTTTATTTCCTATTGTCGGATTTGTCAATCTTTTTAGTGGTTTTAAACTCATTTTTGCCATTTTTCACGTAATTTACATTCATTTTTTGGTAGTTATTACCACAGTTTCAAAGATATTTTTCGAAAAATTTATTACAGAAAATATTGCCTATTTCTGATAGTAAATGTATAATTTAATTATCACATAAGAAAGGACAAATACTATGGCTACTATTAAGGATATTGCCGCCCGGCTGGGTGTGTCAATCAGCACTGTTTCAAAAGGATTAAATGGTGCCAGCGATATAAGTGAGGAGCTTCGTCAGACAGTTTTAGACACTGCTGTCGAAATGGGCTACAGCACAAAGCGCTCCAGAAAGGTAGAAAACCGCAAGCTGGCTCTGTTTATTGAAAATATGAACTACGAGTCTATCGATGAGTTCGGATATGATGTAGTGCTTGGCTTCAGGCAGAATGCTTTTAAGCACAAATGGGACGTGGACATCATCCCTGTCACACCTCAGCTTCAGGCAGAAGAAAAATATGATACATATATATTAAAGAATGGCTATTGTGGCGCATTTCTGGTAGGTTTTGCTCTTCACGATGAATGGATGCAGCAGCTCAAAAACACTACAATGCCTACCGTTTTGTTTGATAACTATATAGAAAACAATCCCAATGTAGCCTATGTAGGCACCGACAGCTACGAGGGCATTGACATGGCTGTAAAGCATCTGCACAATCTGGGCCATAAAAAGATTGCCTTTATCAATGGTTCTCTTTTTTCCCTGGTTTCGGATCAGCGTCAGGAAGCCTTTGAAAACTCTATGCGCAATGCCGGTCTTGAAATCTACCCGGAGCTCATGGGACACGGCTACTATATTCCTGAAACCGCACAGTATTACGTTTCAAATTTTATTGCAGCAGGTGCCACCGCTATCCTCTGCGGAAGCGATGCTATAGCAAAGGGTGTTATCTCCGAGTGCCAGCTGCACGGCTTCAATGTGCCAAATGATATAAGTGTGGTCGGCTTTGACGATGTCAAGTTTGCCGCAGCCCTTACCCCTCCTCTTACCACTGTCAGACAGGAGTGTAATGATCTGGGCCGCTGTGCATATATTATATTGAATTCGCTCATTCACCATATTCCAATCAGCCGCACACAGCTACGTCCAAGGCTGATTGAAAGAGAATCTACTGCACGAGTTTCCACCGCACATGCTGCTGAGGAATAGCCTGCATATATACCACCTTCCAAAGGAGGCAAAATTGTTCAAACGCAAACATGTAACCACTTTAATTACATATTCGCTGGTATTTTTCAGTGCAATCTCCATGACAGCCTGTTCTTTTTCGGATGTCTCTTATCTATTCAAGAGTCCCGCACAAAAGCAGGCTATTCTGCACAAATCACCTGCGTTTTGGGAGGATGCCACAAGTGTTAAAGGCAGCAGCAACCTGTCTATCCTGCACAATGTCGCCTTTGAGGGGCAGCCGTACAATGATACAAGACAGTTTGGTGATAACATCCTTATGGTAGGACAGGGCAGCTACAATAATTCCATCATAGAGACCGATGATCAATCCGTTAAGTATTCATTTGATGTATATAATCCCTGGTCCAATGAAATCACGGCAAGCCTCACTCACGACAAAACCGACTGTGATGACTACATGATAAAAGGTGACCGACTCTGGCTCATTAATTCCGATGCCGGCATGGCAACAATCTATGATAAGGATTTAAAGGAGATAAAAACCTGCAAATATAATCCTGAGGACTATGATGGCAATTGCGATACATCAGATTCTGATGATGGCGATGTGCCGAATCCCGGCAATTATTATGATGCCTCACAGATTGCCACCTCCGCTGACGGAAAATATGCTCTCGTGTCAGGTGTCACACCCGATACCTACAAATATGCAGTCTCTGATATAAGGCTTGACGATAACACAGTGCTTTCAACCTACGAAGGACAAAGTTTTTCCATGTCATGTGTCGACTCAAAGGGCTTTGTAATCGAGGCAGATACGGCCAACAATATTTGGAACTATCATTCATCCGATGGAGAAAACAGCTTTTTTTCACTGCCGGATGTGGTGGATGTAACTTTGGCAGAGGATGGTGACATGCTCATACGATGCCAGGATTTATCCTCGGACAACATCATCAGTTACTATAAATATTCACCCGCCACCGGTGTCAGTTCATCCTTTTCATACAACCTGGCAACACGAAGCACAGGCAAAATGTCCGACAGCTCATCAGACTCTGCGGCAGCCGATACCAAGACCTACTGTTCTGCCAACTCGGTATATCTGCCTGATGCAAACTGTGTGATGATGCTTTTGTACACAGCGCAGTGCAACCCGGAAATTCTCATCTGGTCACTCGACAAGGGCAAGAATGACAGCAAAGCCGAAATCACGTCATACAATGACTGTGATACACTGCTACAGGCCTTACGCGATGATGGCTCATATGTATCCCCATATTCTGCCATAGACCCCGCTGACAGTACCGATGAAAATCAGGAAGCTACGGAAGAGGCCGGGAAGGATTCCGAGTACAATACATACGGCGATGAGGTCACTCTGATACCTGACACCGCGTCATATGACTGGGGTGATTTATCCGACATAAATGCACGTATCACAGCCCTTGAACAGAAATACGGCTTTTCCATATATTTCGGGCCTGAGGTGCCAAAGAGAATTGATTACTACGATATCCATCAATTCAAGAACAAGGATAAGCTGTCGATCGCTCTGGATTCGCTTGAGGAAATACTTGACTGTTTCCCTGATGACTTTTTCACACAGCTGTGTTATGGCGATATAAGAGGCATGCGAATCTATCTGTGCGGTGATATTTCATCAGGCCACTCAGATATGATAAATGAGCCAAGTGGATTCGTAAATATAATAAACAACCACAATGTAATAGTTCTAAACTGCAACTACAGCTGGGATTTCAGCTACACCGTTGGCCATGAGATTTCCCACCTGATTGACCAGAGGCTTGCTTTCATACATACCTATAATGACAAGAGCGAGTTTTCCGAGGAGAAATGGAACAGCTTTAACCCTGACAGCTTCTCTTATGATGACAGCTACGCAAACTACAATCCGGATGATCCATCGAGCCACATATCCGGGTATTTCATTGATTCCTACGGCATGACCTTTGCAACAGAGGACCGCTCTGAAATATTCGGAACCGCGATAGACGATTATATTAACGGTATTTATGATGATGCCCGGTTCACAGACGACTCGCCGATACGAAACAAGCTCGACTACTACAGCAGATGTATCCGCGACGGCTTTGATACAAGGGGCTGGCCTGATACGATGGCATGGGAGTCTGTGCTTACCGCCACCGGAGCGCAGGCCGATTAAATGATAATTTCAGAATAACACAAAAACCTCAAGTCATACGACTTGAGGTTTTTTAATGGGCAGAGATGGATTCGAACCATCGAAGCAAGTTGCAGCAGATTTACAGTC
>ENA-OUQN01000211-OUQN01000211.1-human-gut-metagenome-genome-assembly--contig:-NODE-211-length-51286-cov-8.270325_pt1 | contig 51286 bp, 60 predicted proteins | sample MGYA00237950_ERZ548832 | MGnify/ENA primary metagenome ERZ548832 (study PRJEB26490, sample SAMN05194703) | human gut metagenome | biome: terrestrial biome; feature: human-associated habitat; material... | reverse complement strand
CTTATATGCGGTGCAAGCAACGCATGGAAAACAAAAGCTGTCAAGGGCCCGGCACTCTCACAAAGCACGACTTGGAAAAATCGGTCTATGAGGAAATGGTTAAGAAGATGCGGGAATTTCAAACGCTGAAAGGCAGTAAGGCGGAGGGGAACAATCCCAAACTGACCGCCGCCCGCGCTAAACTTGCCAAAATCGAGGGCGAGATTGAAAAGCTCATTGACACGCTGACCGGGGCAAACCCGCTTTTGTTGCAATACGCAAACAGCCGGATTGAAGAACTGGACGCGGAACGGCAAAAGCAGTTAAAGCTGGTGGCCGACCTCACCGCTAACTCTGTTTCTTCCTCACAGGTCGATAGCATAACGGGATATTTAAGCCATTGGGAAGATGTGAGCTTCGATGACAGGCGGCGCGTTCTTGACACGCTGGTTTCAAAAGTTGAGGCCACTCGCACCGAACTTGCTATTGAATGGAAGATCTAAAACTTTTCACTTTGCATTGTACCCTTGTCAAGAACGCTTACCTATGTTGTACCAGTAAACCCCGCTAAATCAACAGTTCCGTATCCCACATAAGTAACTTCCTCCGCAGAGTTTTTGATGATAGCCAACCAGTGCAGCATTCTTAATAGAACATTTGTTTTTATTTTGGTTGCCCTCCTCAAATAAAGCGGTTAGCATGCCATCTTCATTGAACCCCACTTCGATTCTCCCGTCTCGTAAAATCCTCACTGAATCTCCCATAGCGTTGTATATGACGTATACTGTATCTTCCTCCAATTCTATATCAACACTGTTGCCTTCTCTAGAAATGATGTGTCAACCTACCATGCATTATATATAACGACTAATGTTCAAAATCGCAACACTTCTCCAAGCGTGCCTCGGTCTTCACCATCCAGAAATATATCCAATCTTAGCATTGATGCATTCCAGATTCAAAAAGGGCGTTTTGCCCATCATACGTTTACCTGCCGAAGCGATCAAGATCGCTCCGGCTTATTTTTTTTGCAGGAGGAAATATAAATGGACAAGCAAAATGATATGGCGCAGTTTCGATAACTTGAAGAAGCCGCCACGATTATTATACGCCTTTAGCTTTGACGGTTACCTAAAAAGAAGCAGCTGTCATCCTTTTTGAGGCCTTTACTGTAGATCCATATTTAGGGGCAATATACTGTCAATAATGTCCCGCTATTTGGGAGAAGCTTTGTATAACTATATGCCAATTCATAAACCGTGTTTTCGTTAACCTCATCATATAACTCATCGCTACATTTAAGCCAAATTAATTTTCCATACCTTTCCACCTGCACATAGTTCAAGAATAGGACTTTTTCCTTTTGTTTAATCTCTGTCACATGAAGCTCTTGGAATTTACTTAGATTTATAGTTGTCCCCAGTAAATGTAGCGCTAACAAAACACAAATTGCCATACATTTTTTTTGTTTCCTCGACGTAATTATCGAGCAAACTAATAATATCACTGTTACTATCCATAGTATTGGCATTAAAATTGTATCATATCTGATACATTTCAGCATCCAATAAATCAGCAAAAATCCACCACACAGGAAAGTCAAAATAGCTTTTCTTGTTAATTTGAATTTACCCATATCTTATACCCTTTAACGACTGGATAATAACTATATTTTACAAACCTGCCGTAAGTATTCCATCCATCCATAACAAACAAATACTGTGTTCCATCTGTACCACTCGCATACCCAAAATTAAACAAGTCATGTCCGTTCGTTGTAAATGGGTTGTTGTTCATTCTAATTTGTAAATGGATTGGACATTGCTCATCTAATGCATCCTTATACACATTATAGGATGAGCTTTTTGAAATGGTAGCATAATTCCATGTGCCTTGGCCTGCGCTTTCACCAAAAAATTCCTCATATCCGTCTGGTACCTTAGTGTCCCATGTGCCACCGATAGTTGTTGTTCCCATCCCATCATACAGCACATCAAATATATGACTGGCTTTGTTTAAATTTCCTGATATATTACTAACTTTACTTGTTACAGAAGATGCTCCTCTGCCAAACCCCCAATACCACAAAATGTTCGTACCAGCAGTTGGCGCACATACGCCTCCACCACTAAATGTTTCCATCTTCCAATAATCAGTTCCTGCTCCAAAATCGTTTATTTTGAACACAGATGATGTGTCAAGGCCTGCATCAGACCAGTCTATTACCCCATCATATATAGAACCGTCTCCACTAAGAACTGTCGCTCTATCAATACTTTTAATGTATTGTTGATAATTCTTTTCTACAGCTGTTTTATTAACCGATGTTCGATCCATAACGGAGTATAGGAAATTTGTTCCATTGTCGAAAAATATGCAATCTGGTCCAGTATATACTAACTTAGCCTGTGCTTTTCCTAATAATGCATTGTTATTCGACTCAAATATACCAGCCCCTTCAAGGGCAAAGTCAACCACTGGATTCCCTTCAACTAACATGCTTATAAGGACATATCCTGCCGGCGTTGCGTCCTTTTGAAACAGCACATAGTAGCCGGTTATATTATCATCCAGATCATACATCTCTTTAACCGTTAAAAGTTCAATATCATCATCATTTTGAGATGTCCTCATAAAATTTAGCGCATATTCTTCAATGAATGGTATATTGCTTGAATTTTCTGTTGCTGAGGTATTTACAATCACAAGTGAAAATATCATCACAACCGACAAACTAAGCGCAACAAGTTTTTTCATAGATACCCTCCTTTTTTAATTACATTTCTTCTCGGCTATGTACTTCTGATCAATAATTCACATGTCCGTATACATGGACTGGTTTCGATGAATTGTTTCTTACCGCTAAGTAATAGTGCCCTCTTTGACTAACCTTAATGGCATCATCAAAGCTCCCTGTCGTCGTATTCAATCCATAGGATAACCCATCAGGAGCAATCACTCCAAAATCTACACTTGCAGAAAATGGCGAGTAGCTTGCCTTAATCGTTACAACTTCTCCAACTTCCAGCGGAAAGCTGCTATTAGCCTTTACGGCGCTGTTAGCCGGTACATCCATATCAAATTTTCCCATAGCTTGCACCGACAGGAAATCATCACTACAAAGTGTAACTTCTGCAGCTACAGCACTCACTCCTAAACAAGATACTGCCACAACCAACGTCATTGCTAAGCAAATGAGCTTTTTTACCATCATTCCCCCCCTCCTGTTATATCTACCAATCTAATTCGAAATTATCTACCGGAGCCATATCACTCCTTTCTATTTCTTTCATATCGACTGGGGCTTTACCTTTACTCCCGATATTACCGAACAGCGTCACACAAAGAACAATCGCAATAATTCCAACTACTATCAATACCAGCACAATACTTCTAATTGTCCTTTTCGTTCCATTAGTAGAGATAGTCTTTTCCTCGTCCGACTCTTTCTCCTTATCCACGCGGATTGACTCTGTAGCATCATCATGAAGCAAATATTCCAATGAAACATCGTACAATTCTCCCAAATATTTTAAGTTATCTGTAGATGGCACAGATGCTCCTACTTCCCAACGTGAAACAGCCTGCCGAGATACATTCATCATCTCCGCTAACTGTATCTGGGACAATCCCTTTTCCTTTCGCAGAGCCACCAGCTTTTCTTCTAACTTAATCTTTGTACCTCCAAGGTAAGGAAAAACTCATTAAATGTAAACCGCAAGCGGTTTACATTTAGGCAATCGTAGATTGCCTTTTGAAAATTTTCAAAAAATAAGAGCTGAGCAGGCTCAAATACCGTTCTGCTCAGCCCTGTTCTATTCTAAAAAGCCAGAAAGCCCTTCTTGCAAAACTTCATTTATTGTCTCTGTAAGATTCTTTTCTCTTTCCAGCGCCATTCTACGCAGCGCCTTATCAATGTCCCGATCTAAAAAGTAAGCTCGCTGCACACGGTCCTTGTTCTTCTTCGGTTTTTCAGTTTCCTCCTGCAGCTTCTCTGCCAGCCGACGATCTGCACCAATGATGGACTTGAATGCAGCCTCCTGATCAAACTTTGCTTTTCCTGCCATTATTCCTTAACCCCTTTCAAAAACTCCTCAATAAATGCTTTATAGTCCTCTGATACCGTAGATCTATTTGCGTAGTCAAAAATAAAAAGCAAAATAGAAATGGACGAAAGCAAAATGCTTCGTCCATTTCTATTTAAATCTTTACAAACAATCCAATCGGGCAAATTTCTCTAAAACCTGGCGTTGAAATATACCAACATCCGGGTCCATTCTGATCTTCTCTAATCTCCAGCGTAACATCATGCCAACCGTCGGGAAATAGTGCTGCAAAACTGTCGCCAGCATGAATGCCTTCTCCATTGAGTGTCAGTCGAGGGTGCTCATCAGTATCTGCCAGATCAGGGAGTTGCAACTGAGCAATGGCTTCATTTTTCATGCGCTCATAGCCTCCTTATTTCTCATCGATTAGTTCCAAGACATTTGAATTTTCCGATGATTGTCCGCGCAATCTCTCAAATAAAGGTTGATCAAAGTCTAATATGGAATTCCCTTAGTTACAGCCATCGATTTAAAGTAATCTATTGTACTGCCATCAATGTTAATCGTAATTTGCTTTTTCATGCCGCTTGCATAAGGATTTTTTCTTGGATTCAACTCTCGAATATTATACTCGTCTCTCATACAATCACCTCAGATTCCGTCAAGATACGTTCGTTGCTCGGCTCTGGCCGCCCTTCTCGCCGAGATAATACGAACGACGTTCTCGAGAAAAAAGGCCCGCAGTAGCGGGATACTTTAAGTATCGTCCTTAACTACTACGAGCCCTTGCACTTATGTGACTAGACTGCCGTGTACCGGCCGGTATGCGCAATGGGGAGAAGAATGACAGGGAGCACCTGCCTAATTTGAGTTATTGGGATCAGGAAGAATGTTCGTCAGCGATTAGCTTAAAGAAGACGGCGGATTCCATTGTTCGATAGTGTAATTTTTGATTTGGTATATTTCGTCACACAACTCAAGAATGTCGGACATGTTATGACTTGTAAGAAGAATTGTAGTTGACTTATCTTTTAATTCTTTGATCACATTACACATTCGCCGATGCGAAGACTCATCTAACGCATTGAAAGGTTCATCTAAAAGAAGAATATCTTGAGATTCCATTATGGCTTGTGCAATCCCAAGTTTTTGCTTCATTCCGAGAGAGTAATTTTTGACCAAAGTTTTGCAACTGCTTTCAAGGCCGACCAAGTTCATTGCATCTCGGATGGCTTCATCAGAAGTAGTCCCTTTTATGTCTGCAAGCATTCTCAGATTTTTAAACCCTGAAAATATCTGTATGAACCCGGGGGCATCAATAAAAACACCAACATTAGGAGGAAAGTCAAAACGATCTCCAATCCTTTCTCCGCGGACGTATATTTCCCCACTGTCGGGGCGGTATAACCCGGAAATCATTTTGAATAAGACTGATTTTCCAGAACCGTTTGCTCCGATAATACCGACAACGTGCCCTTTTTGAATTGTTAGGCTGGTATTGCGAAATATAACAGTATCTCCAAAGCTTTTTGAAATGTGATCAACTAAGATTTGCTGCATTTAGAGAATCACCTCGATAATAATTTTTTGACATTTTTAATAGCCGCTAAATGAAGAATGACGATAAGAACTGCGAATATAGTGATTGTGGTTATGAAAGAGAAAAATGTGCATAAAGTGGAAGCTTTAATTTTACCAGAAAGAGATGTACCAAATAGTGGAGAAGGAAAGGGGAATAGAGAAAACAATAGATAGATGAAGAAAATTAGTATAAATGAAAGGACACTATTACTTGTACAAAGATAGCAGTTGAAGAAACAGAGTGTTGCTGCAAAGAGCTCCATGAAGACAGTTATTATAACTAAAATAAGAACTAACGGTGAGACGTTAAAGAGCGCTTCTTGTGAGGACTGCCCAGATGAGAAGGGTAAGGTAGATGCAAGCAATAGCTGGAGTGCAATGAAGATCGCTATCAGTGAAGCGAATGCACAGTTTATAGCATTATGCCATATTGAATAGCGATAAAGCCTTAGCTTGAAATAGTCACAATTTACAGAAAGGCTTGAAGAAAAAGAGAATCCAATGAGATAAATTGGCAATAGACGCAAGATAACGACTCTAGAGAAATCAAACAAATTAAACCGGGCATATCTATAACCGTCAAATAAAAGAACGATACGTTCAGAGAGCGAGACCACCGGCATGGATATCACACACAGAATACATATTATTAGAAAAACAAGACCACTGATAATGTTTTCTTTCCTGAGAAGAGAAATAAAAGACCACTTTATAATTGTACGTTGATTTACCATCTGTAGATAGTCCACCACCTCTTACATAAAAGGAATAGAATCAAACCTGTGGTGAGTAAAAATATCAGCATAGACCATGGAAATAGGTTATAAGGTAGAGCATTTGAGAGAATAATCATATTAAAGATGAACAGGGCTGGGTGATACCACGAAGATGATCTTTGAACACCTAAGAAAATGAAAAAGTATAGAAGAACAATGAGCGGAACACGAAATTTTCTGGGGGTACTTACTATGATTAACCAAATGATAGAGGCAATTAAAAGGAGACCGAATAAATAATTTACGATAATCCAACAAATAGAGACGGACGAGGAAACGAAGTGCTCTTTGAAAAGAGAAATGGTCGAATTATAATAACTAGAGGTGTAAGAAGAGGTAGATTTAACCATTGATGATCCGACTGCCATTATAGTTGCGAGGGAAAGATGGAATGTAATTATTGCGCTAAGAGAAATAACCAGAGCAGAAAATCTTGCTATAACATAAGTTGTAATTGAGGCATTTCGCAAGAGTATTGTTGAAGATGGCAGCCAATCTATCTTTAGCAGAAAAAGAAAAAGCAATGGAAGGATTATGAGTAAAAAGTAATACTGGTTGGAAAAACTCAAAATTATAAAATCGGCAATGCTGCCCCTATAACTGCTAAAAAAAATGACATCAGGAATACTACTGATGATGTATGTCAATCCAGTGAGGATGATCCACTGATTAGAAAGGCATTGACGGGTGTCTATCAAACAATATTTAAACATCTTGTAGATCCTCGGTGAGCTTTCATGATATTGATAAGAAAAAAAGTTACAACGATTAGGGCAAGAATGACAGGGCCAACGAATAGATCTGAAACTTCTGCATAGCCGGGAGCGAGCCTTGAGATATAAAACGATGTGGTCATGCTATACTGAGGAATGCCGAGAATGGACATAATGTAGTTTTCTATGATGGAATAGATGAAAGGCCCTGTAAGTGCGATAAATGAATTCTTGCAAAATAGGGAAAGGACAAAGCCTAAACTAAAGTAGAGCGAAATGTGAAGAATTCGCCAGAGGGAGAGAAAAAGTGCATAAGTTATTGGAGCATTGACAAGTAAGTCCCCAAAAAGCTCAATTTGAAGGTTTGAACTATAAGGACTTGGATGTGTAAGGGGAATCACATTTTCTGCTATAAGTGCACTGCCGAGAGAGAGTAAGAAAAAGAGCAAATTAACTAGCATAAGACCACCTAGATAGCGGTATGTGAGATATTTATTAAGGGAGATGCGAGAAACGACTTGCCTTAGGAATCCGCCCTTACGTTCAGCGAGAAGTTCCCAGCAAAAAGGAATTGTGCACAAAAAAGGATATACGACAGTAAAAAAATCTTGCGAATAAAGCCAGATTTCAATTGGACGGTTTATAGACGTGTTTGAAGCAATAAGAACTTCGGGCAAAACTGATAGAACGAATCCGATTGCAGCAGATAAAATAAACATTGATCGGTTGAGCTTTAATGACGTAATAAACATTTGACCTACCTCTTGATATATTCAATTTAGTTTTGTTATGCCACTCGCCTTGAATCTAAAATTTATATGTTTAAATTAGGATAGATTAATTGCTATCCCAAGTCCCGTTGACCTCGACGCGTACAGGGGTCAGGAGGTGGGTGGAAAACTGCAAACGCACTTCGTTGCCAGCAAAGATGCGAGTAGCACCTCCGAGATGTGCAGCATCTTTTACTGAGCTGATACCCTTTGTCCAAGGACCAGTAACATTGTTTGAAGTGCAGTATTGGCGGCAATCGACCTCGTATCCACCACCTACTGTAACATCGTACAGATATGCGTTGGAACCATCGACTTCTTTAATTCCGCTGTCTTCGGAAGTTGCTGTTCCTTCAATGGGTGGCAGAATGCAATGTGCGCTGAGACTGGACGTTGCAAAAGCAGCTGTTGTTAACAGGAGCAGCGTTAGTACAAGTAACCCAATAGAGCGGAAAATTTTTCTGTTCATCGGTCTACCTCCTCAAAGCTACGGCGAGTGGCATAACAAAGCTAAATCGTAATGCTTATTGCAAGACTAAGGTGGGGGTTAGCATAGCAAAACAGAATAGTTAAGGACCAAAAAACAATTGGTGTATGACATTCCCCCCTTTTTTATCTATTTATCGTAGAACATTATTTTGAAAGTCGTCATTTATGAAAAGAGAACAGGTGTTGCAATGATTTGAGCTTGCGATTGTAACAACAAGAGGTTTTACAGCTATAAATTAAGAAAAAACTGAGGAAATGTAAACCACATCAAGTTTGCATTTTGTCAATTTGCGGTTTCTATATGGGATTAAATCGTGTTATAGAACCATTGCATGGTTGCAGTAGGGCTATAGGAGGAGAAAATTGAACCCGATTTTACATGAGAAGGGGAAATAAACATAAAGATATAAGTATAAAGCGTGGGGTGATCACACAGAGTCCCACGCTTACGTTTGTTCTGCTTATTATCTTGTATTTGGAAATTTCCTAAAGGCAACCTGTAATTGCCTAAATGTAAACTGTAACGTCATATCTGTATACGATAGATTATACTTATGATGACGATAGCAAGGAAGCAAGTTATGCAATAGAAACAGGATTTTTAGAATAGGAGAAAAGCTATGAAAAGAAATATCATTTGCCGCTTCTTAAGTTTTGTATGTACGATGGCCTTACTTGGAACGAGTGCTTTAGCTGCGCAAAATCCAAAAGGATATCTCTATGATCAGGAGACAGGAGAACTGAACCCCTATTATAGCACTCCGGAAGAAGTGATGCCGCAGGAGAAAAATACAGCAGAGGATTTAGAATTGACAATCAATCCTGTTGCACCGATAGGGTTTAACAGATACTGTATTTCGTATTCGCCAAACACATACACCTACGATTATAATAATGAACGATTTAAAATTGGAAGTTGCAGAGTTGATAATACCAAGAATCAGATAAGCGATGCAGATTTGATTTTCGAAGTGAACCAGTCTTCATCAGTAGGGATTGTACTGACTTTGGGAGCATCGTACGGTGGAGAGACTGATGCGGTTTTTGCGAAAGTGTCAGCAAAATATAAGGCAGAAGTAGCTACAAGCGTTTCATGGACGCAAGGAACGAAGGTGCAGACCGGAGCGACTGTGCCGGCTGGTCAGATTGGCAGAGTTACGGGGTATATAGTCGGAGTATATACGGCTGGAACAGCAACATATAGAGTGCTAAATACTTCTACTGATGAGTCATGGACGGAACCTGGAGCCATTGGTGTATTGGTTCCGACCTCTAATGATTGGAATCTTGTGATTGAGATTCCGTGTAAGTGAAATCCTAAAAGAATTTAACAAATAAATACGAGACTTAAAGCAAATTAGGATGTTGTATACTTGACAGTGTTCCATCCAATAGAGTAGATCCTCAGTACGGGCCATTATACGAGGACAGTAGTCATAACAATTAGATATATTTACATGTAAAGGTCCGTCATCTCTTTGTGTAGCAATACGCTTTGAGACGGCGGACTTTTGCTGAATAACTTTTTCAGTTGAATAGTAATTGTTAGCATCGGACAAAACCATGCTTTTCAGCAACAAAAAGCTGATGTCGGTACACATAACTTATGAGTACCGCATCAGCTTTTTTGTGTGCTGTGAGAGGAGGAATACTCTGCGCGTGTATAGCGAGATCAAAGAAAGTATGCAGACACAACATTTGGCTTTTATAGCTGTGCTCAATGCAGAGATCCGCTTGCAAAAGCAAGTGTAGCAAATAATCTAACGCGATGTCGAGATCCGCCATATCGTCTTTTTAAAAAAATGACGTTGGAGGAGTCGTATGACATCTAAAAAGAAAAATACATTTGAAAGTAACGCTGTCCAGAATAGATTTACAGCATATCTAATTACGGCGATTCATCGAAAGAAAGTTGACTATTGGAAAAAGGCTGAGTACGTACGGGCGCATGAGTTAATGGTCGGTACTGACGAGATGTTTGAAGATGGAGAGGCAAGTTATGAGAATGTGATGAATATAGGTGAGGGAGTTCGATATGAGGTATTGGATGACGCACTGAAGCAACTTAGTGTGCGCGAACGATATGTCATTTTTGCTCGTGTAGTAGATATGCGAGGCTTTGCTGAAATCGGAACCAAACTTGGTCTTGGTTATCAGGGGGCTGCTGCAGTCTATTATAGGGCAATTCGGAAAATCAAGAAGTTTATTGTGGAGAGCGAAAAGGGGGGAGAAGTATCTCGGTGAAATTTGGGACACTCCTGCTTTTAGCGCAGGAGGGGGATGAACAGGCAAAGGAAAAGATATTGCGGCTTTATCGCCCACTCCTTTTTAGAGAAGCAAAGATAAACGGAATTTTTGACGAAGATCTATATCAGGAACTATGCGTGACGTTGCTGCAGTGCATTTGTAGATTTGTGTCGTAATGGAAAGGGGCGCGTGTGAGATGCAAATACCGCGCCCCCTTCCCTCTGGTCGGCTATCAATATTGATGCCGGAGTGTCGACAAAACGCTAACTTTGCGGTATGATAAACATAACCATTGGGCAGCGGAATGTGGTAAATCCTGAAATGAGAATATAGATAGATGGAACGGGGATGTTTAGACTAAGCAAAGAAAGCGAAGAATAATCGAGATAAAAATGGAATGAGAGAAACTATTGCAGAAGGTAAATAAACCGAGAGTGTTAATGGTAAGAGCAATTGACCATATTTAAAAGCAGTGATCCTATTTGGGAGGCATAAAAGTGAAATTAGAAGAGAAACTGATTTCTTTGCGAAAGGAAAAAGGCTTATCGCAAATGAAATTGGCGGAGATGATGAATGTATCCAGGCAGGCTATTTCAAGATGGGAGGTGGGAGCAGCAGTTCCGTCTACAGATAATTTGAAGTTTTTGGGGAACCTGTATGGCGTATCTTTAGAATATTTGCTTCATGACGATGCGCCAAAACCAAATCAAAACGAGACACCAATGCAGAAGAGAATAATAGAAAAACAGGAGAGTAGAAGAAAGACTGTGTTTGTAGTCCTTATGGCTGTTTTGGCAGTTGCAGTAATCGTTCTTAGCGTAATGCTATTAGTGGAGCAACCCAAAAAACCAATATCTATGAGGGAAATATCGGGGGACGAGGTAAATGTAACAGGTAAAGATGGCTTCGATGTAAATTGGTGAATCCTTTCAAGAAGAGACAGCGATGCTTTTGACGACTTTTGTTGATGGGAAAAGGAATAGCTTTTATCAGCATTTCGTGGCTAATCTACATAAAAGTAAGATGCAACTATTAATTGCTCAAATGTAAACTACGTGTGGTTTACATTTGAGACAGAATATCCTTATCTTAAAATATGAACGAGAGCGTTTTGAAAAACACATATAAGCAATATGCAGAGAAAGCAAAGGACAATATGACATTAACTGAGAACTGTTGACTTACTGAAAGGAGTACAAGCAAATGAAAACAAAGAGGTTTTTAAGTTTAGTTTTACTGTCGGCTGTCGTAGTATCCTGCCTTGGGATTAGTACAGAAGCCGCGGAATACCAAGGCGAAGTGATAACTTACGCAGTGGACGCGACAGGAAGTTTTAACATGGATGTTCCAGCTAATACAACAGTGAAAGCGAAGAGCAGTTTTCCGTTGGAAGTTGGAGAAGTGGTAACAATTAAGGCGACATATTCCCCGTTTTCTGCAAGCGTAGACTTTGGCCTAATTGCTCCAGATAACTTGTTTTATGGCCTAAACACAAAGAATGGTAGTTTTGATGAGGCAATTGAGGTGACGCAAAGAGGAAACTATGTACTGGCAGTTAGAAACAACTCATCTCAGACTATTCATGTGTCAGGGCATGTCAATTATTAATTGGAAACAGATTAACAATATCGTTGCAATCTGAGTAAATAAGATGCACGGCTGTGACAGAATTTATTTAATAACAAGAGCTGATATCAATATATGCCGTTAATGAATGATGATATCAGCTTTTTGTATCTATTTTATTAGGTGGACGAAAAAAACCGATGCAGTACTCACTATGATCAGTACTGCATCGGTTTTTGACACAAAAATAAGATTTGCCTATTTAGCAATATTATATGTGCCGTCTTTATTAAGTCGCCTTGACAATAATGGAGGTATAGGGCTTTTCATCATATCCTGTACTATCTCCTGCGTAGCAAAACGCTGTTACGTAATAGCTGTATCCAACTGTGCCATAGTACGTGAACAGATCTTCATAATAGTGCTTTCCGGAGCTCATCATAATCGGATAGTCTTGGTAGTTATAGGATTTTGCAACTGTGAAGTTCTTGCCATCTTTTGATCCGTAGAGAATGATTGTCGTGGCACCAATTTTTGTCATGCTACGGAGTGCATCAACATCAATGGTAATTACAATTTTTCCATTTCCAACAGGAGATACATATGTGCCATATGCATCTAAATATTTGCTTGAGCGAGCCACAGCCAAGGCTTGACTGCTTAAGATACTGCTAATAAGCATAAATGTAGCAATTACGCTCAAAAATCTAATTTTACGCCCTTTCATATCTAACCTTCCTTATAAATTGAGTCAATAATCGCTATTGCTTCTTCCTCAGAAATGTCTCCACAAATTCTGCATTCAAAGTTACCGTTGGCCCAGACTATTTTTGTTTGAGCTCCGTCATCGACTATATAATGCTGGATACCTCGAACAACATATACTCTTTGGACATTTGAGTCTTTTTCGGCTGTCTGCTGTCCAGCCCTCGCCGACTCCTTCAAGCGAACACCTACGGAACCGTTGATAGAGGTATAATCTGCATAAATGCATACACCTGTAGTTTTGCGCTCAATTGTGATACCATCTGAGCTATATCGCTCCGGTAGATATTTCGGAACAAGAGGAGAGGTAACCCCTAGTGCATCAACAGCCTCCTGAAGAGAGGCATACGTCTTTACTTCGCCAATTTCAAGAGGGTATTTGGTAATTTCTGCATAAGGGGTCCCTGATTGGTCGAGTTGGAATATCTCGCTTGTCCATCTGGCGATTGTAGAAAACAAATCTATCCCGCATGCCTCTGCGGTCAGAGAACCTACGATACATAAAACGGCAAAAGAAGCAGCGATTTTAGTAGCGATTCGCTTTGATTTCGATCGCTTTTGGTGGGATTTTGAGAGTTCATTTGTCAGCAGATCATGGCGGGCATGAAACTTCGCCAGCGAGTCCTCGGCAGATACCCCAAATGGTATAGGGTCTTTTTCGTCCAATGCGTCGAGATACGCATTGATCTTGTCAAGGTCAACATTGCCGTCAGCAGCATCGTCTGTCAGTACGGCCAACTCGTCGACCAGGGTATCCACATCTGCTTCCTCAAGATGCTTGAAAATTTGGACGTCATTATGGCTGACCCCACCCTGTGAGCGACGATCACGCCCCCGAAACATCTTTAACACACCTTCACCTCCTATTAAGTGCCGTGTTTGTACATTGGCAAAATGTTGCATATATCAAAGAATTTTTTCTTTTTCGTAGAGATTCAGTAAATGTGCCTTTGCACGCATAAGTCGTGAGCGGCAACTAACCTCTTTGATTTTAAGGACGTCTGCTATCTCTGAATACGAGAGCCTCTCCTCAAAGCGCAGAAGAAGTATCTCCTGCTCCTGTGGAGACAGGCCTTTAGGAAGGACTTCGCGGAGACGCATTCCAACCCCATCTGTGCTCAGTGTGCTCTCGGGCAGAACATCTATAGGCAATTCGTTATGCCAACTTAATCTGGCGTAGTTTCGAACTAGATTCGCCAAGATACGAGTAATATATGCTTCGGGATTGTCAATGACCATAGTTGTTGATTTTTGCAAATAAATCAGAAACGCTTCGTCTACCAAATCTTCGGAATCATAACGATTTCGAGTAAGACGGTAGGCCAAGCGCCATAATTTAGGGCTGTATTCTAGATAAAAGCTGTCAAAGTCACTGTGGGCGTATTTATTCTCCACGATGCACCACCTCCCTTAACGCCTTGTTGGTCTCTTCTTGTCCTTCATTTTTTTCAGATTCGTCCTCCAAATCATCTTCTGAAAATTCAATAATTTCAGGAACATTCAAGAACTCAACAATCGTCATGTTAAATGCTGTGGCGATACGGATAAGTGTTTTTAGGTTAGGCGAATCCGACTTTCCGCGAAGTAAGCTGTTCACGGTGGAATAGGGGAGTCCGCTCATTGTAGCCACCTTGTTGACTGATAGCTTTCTGGACTTGCGTAGTTGATTGATGCGAGCAGCGATCAGATTGGTCAGTGTAATACGAACTCCTCCTTCCTGATTAGTTTAATCGCATCAATTCTACCAATAGTTTGCCCTGTAATTGACAATAAAACGCTAACTTTTGAAAATTTGGTGTTGTTTCGCTAATTAATATATAATGAGAGTGTGTATTCATTTTTATCAGCAAAACAGCCCTGTCGGGTCACGCCGCGACCTGTCAGGGCCATTTTTAAAAATGGACTGGTAAATCATATAAAGATTCATTTGCAATTTTGGACATTGTGCTCTTTTTTAGGACTGAATCGACGACTTGCAACATTTTCCTTTCCTGGAAACATATCGTATACAGAAGAATTTAACGTGACTTAGAAATAACATCTGCTATCAAAGCAAGTCTTTAATAAGAAGGGCGTGGGTATATGGGAAAAATCAGATGGCTGCATATTTCGGATCTTCACTATGACCGCGAGATGACGGGAGACTGGCCGGTGAGCCAGGAGGACTTTCCTGATAAAGATGTTGATTTTATTGTTTTTACGGGAGATCTGCATACTTACGGAAGAGATTACAACGAAGGAAAGCGCTTTTTAGCAGGGTTGGCGGAGCGATATCATTTGAACCCCAACGAGGACGTTTTTATCGTTCCCGGCAACCATGATGTTGATCCATACCGGGCTTTGACTGAAGAGATTGATGCGGTGAAATCGGAAAAGGGAAGAAAGGATGCTGAAAGAAAAGCAAAAAAGGCGGCTAAGGCGGCAAGCAAAAGTTTTGAAGACTTTGCAATCGAGCGCCTCAAACACCTCCGAAACGCTCCGAGCGATGCTTTGAATGCTGACGGCAGCCATCTGTCGCACCGCTTTTCTGAGTATTGTAAAGCTGTTGAGTCAATTTGCGGTCCTGCGACGTTTTTGAGAGATAGGGATCCCTTTGCATATGCAGACACCTTTTGCAGAAAATGGAAGGACAAGATCAATCTGATTCATGTAAATTCTGCTCTGCTTAGCTGCTCTAATACCTACCTGGCGCAAATACTCGACATCTGTGCGCTCAATGATCTTGGTCACGATGATACCTTTGATCGCACACTTCCTACCATAGTCCTGGCTCATCACAATTACGCTGAGTTAGCCTTTACCCAACGCAAAGCGTTAAAGCCAATTCTTGCGGACCTGAATGTTCGTGCCTATCTGAATGGAGACTGCCATCAGTGCAGTGAGGACAATATCCTGCTGGATGGTGGGCGTGCCATCCCTTGCTTTACAGCGCCAAGCATTTATAAAGCTCAAGGAGATGACACAGCCAGCATTGGCTTCTATCTTTATGAAATGGACACCGGCAGCCCACAATGGCGTGTAAATGTAGAATCCTATCGTTGGATAGAGTGGCAGTGGGAAATCGCCCCTTGCCGTGCAATCCCTGCCTTTAATATGCGGGATATTAGAGTCGGACTTCATGAAAGATACGCTCGGGATGTCGAGAAGCTATCTCTTAAAATTCTCCCAGAGATCATATACCAGTCACCGGATGGCACCGTCACCAACGAGTATAAAAACCGCGGGAATGAAGCCCCAGCGCCTATGCTCCAGCTTTTAGAAGAGCATCGAGATGTGCGGCATTTTCAACTGGTTGGGAAGGGCGGTTCGTCCTGTGGTGGAGTCGGAAAAACAAGTACATTGCTGAATCTCGCTTTTTCTTTGACCTCATCATCCAACGCTCCCGATATTGCTCCGCTCTATATTCAGCTGAGACGAATTTACGGAATAAACAGCAAGTCAAAGAACAACGAGAATCGCATTCTCCACTATATGCGTGAGGAATATAAGCTCACAGAGGCTGATCGCAACGCTTCCTTTATATTCCTGCTGGATGCTTTCAATGAGATTCCGACCACAGCGATGCAAATCCGATGCATTAGGGATATCCTTGACATTTCAGATAAGAAATACCCGGAGGCAGCCATTATCCTCAGCAATCGTGATCCGCTGGATACCTACATGGATCTGCTGGAATATGAAAACGGTTTTGACGCTGACCAGATTGATAGGTTAAAGTTCTATTTCCACAACTGCTACATCAAGGAACTGTCGCAGGAGCAGATTAATGGCTATTTTGAGCAAAACCAGCGCTATTTGATTTCTGCCACTCGTAATATTCTGGATACCCCCTTCTATTTAGTGCTTTATCGCCAGGCTATGCAGCCGTCCGGCAAGGATGCAGAAAGATGGATCACCGCTGCATTTCGAGACCACCTGAATAATGGTACTCCGGAGAAGATCACATTGATGCTCCAAATGCTGCTGCGCGAGATTGACAATCTAAGAAGAGATATTGCCTCTGCCGAGCGTGAGCTGCGCTGCTTTATCCTGACAAAAGTGCTTCCATATCTTGGGTATCAAATGGTGCTCAGTTCCCATTTAGATCCCGCGCTTACGCCCATAAAAAGTCCTAACTTCTTCAGGCGAGATGCCTATGCCCGCACATATGCGTGCCTTTCTGCATATCTGCCGACCATAGACATTTGGAATGAATATAAGAATCAGAACCCTGAGACGCTGGAAAGACCTTGGAACACTCTGCGTAAACTCTATCAGGATAGTAATCCTGATATTTCTGATTTGACAGCAGCTATTCCCTATACAGTTTTCCCTTCCGGCCTGCTCTGTCATCACGGAAGAAATATCAGCTTCTGTCACGATAACTACAGAGATTTCTTTGCTGCGCTTCATATTGCAAACGTGGTCTATGGCCTCTGCAATGGAATCAATCTTGCTGCGCTGTCCCCTGATGCGCAGGAGGTATTTCTGTTACAGCTCGAAACTCTTGACAACAGCATTCTCTTTGATGCTATTTCGATCTTACGGCAATACTTTGGCCTCTCTATCTATGACATCAGCGCGCAAGACACCATGGGCATCTCTGACACCTGCTCACAGATTGCTTTGCCAGCCATCTTGATTCGCCTTCTTGATGCTATCATCCGTCGCGGCGAGCTTTCTAAGAACGAGCACTTCCAATTATGTCAGCTTAGATCAACACTCTGCGAAAGGTTTGTGCTGTCTTTTAAGGCACTGGATGAGAGTGATCCGCTGCAGACAAAATACTGTCTCTTTTTCTCGCTTGCGCTATCAATGCTGGCGAGGGACTATCGAACGGGGATTGCGGGGACAAGAGATCTGATCAAATGTGCCGGATATGCCCAACAGTGTATCAATGGCGAAAAGAAATTAAATATTCCAAAAGCGGACGGCTACCTTCAGGTGGCCTTATGTCTCAACGCTCGTATGGAAGATCTGCTCAACGTGACGGATACCAAGATGAACGGTACGCTGCCTTTTTCCTCTCAGCTGGCTGATGCAGTTCGAGAGGCTGTCAGGGACTATCACGAGGGATCGATGTACAAACGGGATGAAGCTGTTCGTACTTTTAGGAGAAATTTATTCCCTCGATGGAAGCCCAGCTTGGGCAATGTTCTGGCGTGCTGCGACATTTTTCAGATTATTCTTGAAGCGGCGTATGAAAAATATGTCTCCGCCGCTAATCAGAACAATCAGAACTATCAAGAGATCGCCCGCCTTGGTTATGTTAGCAAGGCATACCTTGTTTTGGCTGCGATTGGGACAAGCGGTGGTGCGTTGAATCTGCTGGCACAGATGTTGATCAATCAGGCAAATCAGTATGAAGCTGACCAAAGGATTCCTTTTTTTAGGAGGCTTCCTGATATCGGCACCTTTGCCCAGCAACATGCCGCACCTTATGGTTGGCCTTTAAACGACAACTATGCGCTTGCCTACCGTGTGCTTCAAATCGTATGCGGCATTCAGCGCGGCAGCCAGCCGTATTCTCACATGAAGAAGGCTGAGCTTGTGCTCAAGGGCTACGTCTCCGAATCGAGCAGCACACAGTTGACCTCACTTAACATTGCCATCAACGGCGGGCTGGCGATGGGACATTACTGGAAGGGGCGTCTTCTGCTGGAACAGGCGAAACAGGACCATGACCGCTGCAACGACTATGAAAATGCTGCTATTGTCAGCTTCTGTGCAACAAATGTGATAGAACGCTTTGATCACTTGCCTGAAAATACTAACGAGGACGCTGTTCCCCAACTGTTTCCTCCGCAATGGCTCTCTGCCATCGAGCTTTTACGATATCCCGACAGAGTGGATTTTCGTGTTGATCGTAGGATGGTATTTCAAGCGATTCATCAAAAGCTTGCCCAGCAGGTTGAAGAGGTGCAGAGCGACAGTATCCAGATACATAACGAGCGCTATCGCCTGACAAAAAAGGATGTCAGAAGCAATCTGGAGCGCTGCTTGGATATGGTGAAAGCGCGGTTCCCTGACAAGGAGCCCTTGATCCAAAAAATGATTCGATCAATAAGATAGGCGTAGCAACGATACGGTTTTGATAATCTATCTGCTTTTGCAGACCTGCTATCGACCAAGAATAAGCAAAGAGACACCGGGAGTATACCGCTCCCAGCGTCTCTTTGCTTATTCTATGCAACGGTGGTTCAGAGTTTTTCGGGCATTTGCTTTAACCGACCCACCCATGTATTCCGCCAAGCCTTTGTTTTTTCTGATTTAGGCCATTTTACTAACATTTCTTCCAGTATTTGAATCTGTCGCTGCGCTAAAATGAAGGCGTTGCGCGAGCGATGATAATCGTAGTTTTGCAATTCTGGCTCTGTGGCGTCCTCAAATGTGTTCCAATCTAAAATATCCTTGAAAATGTGATTTTCTGCATTTTCACCGTATAGCGCATCTACGCAGTTCAAATAGAGTGCTATTGACCTAGGAATATCCGAGGCGGTTTGGCAGTCTTGAATTTCTCGTTTTAAGATTCGTTCTGCCCTTGCCAGCAATTGCTTCTGCGGATGAGAGTTTTCCATTCTTTCAGCAAGTGTCATAAGAAGAGTTGCTCGTGATACGGCGTTGCTATCATGCAGCCAATCTAACGCGGTATTTATTACCTCACCGCTGCACGCAGGAAGATCGGATGCTAATTTGGACAGCAGTACCTCTTGAATTGCTTGCCACTGCGCCTCTGATTCTAACCGCCGTGTCCTAACGTGAAATACAACGTTAGATAGCACGATAGCTTCCTGTAAAGCTCTCACATCCGGTTCGAAGCGATTCCAAATCTCTCTGGCAACTTCAAACTGTGACCTTTCGTCGCGAATAGCATTAAAAAGCCATTCTGCACTCAATAAGCGGACATATAGCAGTTCCGAGCAAGCTGCTGCACAATATAGTTCTCTATCGAGTGGCGAGATTGCCATTTGAAAGGCCAGTGTATCAAACATCATTGGAGAACGCAGCTGACTTAGCAGCGTCAGGAATCCTGTAATATCTAATTTGAGCGCCATATGGTATCCGCAGGTTAACCATGTGAGTCCGCGTAAATGGATATGTCCTGCCTGGTCAATCAGCAAGTGGTACCCCTGTGGGCTTGGCCGGGCTTTTCCGTTTAGTAGTGCCCACAGTGTATATTCTGGAGAAGATGCTCCACACTTCAGATAATCACACTGCTGCTCAGCAGCCTTTGCCAAATTTGGAAACTCTGATAAGAACAGAGCCTTAACTCCACCCGCGGATTGAAGCATTTCCGTTAGCGGTTCCACTTGGCTCGTGCAGATATTGCTCAGCGCATAACAGAACATTTTACATGCATCTATTCGATCACTTTGTGCTCGCTCTGCTACGGCCGTAAGGACTGTAGAGAAATCCTCTTTGCAAATACATATCTGCTTTGACGATTCATCATACCACTGCCGCAAATACCTTTTCGCGGCTGACTCTGCTGAAGTTTCGCTTTGAACCTGACACCGGTATGTCTCAGAGCAAAAAAGGACTTCATTTGAGATTCTCAATGCTCTTGGCTTCTGCTGTTGGATATCGGAATCAGAGAGACTATTCAGGTACTCACAAACTTCCATGCATACCCGATGCTCCAGCGGAGCTATGACAAGCGGAAACTTTTGCGCCATAGAGTTGAGAGAATTACTCAGAAGGAATCCATCGATCGTACCGTCCTTGTGATACCGAATTAGATATCGGTCGTGAAAGACGCCTTTTTCACCACGTGTCAGATTTCTTACCACCAGATTGTTGTGGAGAAGGGGTGCTGTCCGATGTAAAAAAGCGCGAGTTTCCTCGCAAACATTACTTTTTTGATTTGTGTCCGGATCAAGCGAGCCAAGCGAGGTAATGATCTCCAGTTCAAGGTCTGTTCGTTGTATTCTTGTCAACAGCTTTTCTGCTGCCCGTGCAGAGAAGTATGGATCGGCAATTACCGCCTTGCAAACAGAGGATTGCTCAATATATGCTCTTACCTGCAAAAAGCTATCGATCTCTCCGGTTGTGGGGGTGTTAGAAATAAATGCCCCAGTTTCTTTTTTTTCCTGATAATCTTTAAAAAGAGAGTAGCCGTTCTCCATCGCCTCATCTAACACGGACTCATGTTCGCTGCGGATGCTGATTGCACGATCCGTGGTGATACGTTGGACTTTCATGAGTTGAGTTCGAATCAGTTCGCTGCTCTTTGCTGCAGAATGTAATAATTTATTTGTCCAAGAGTCTCCAATTTGATATGAAGTACCGCCCCAACTCGAGATGATGGAGAGTCCCATCATCAGCGCAATGCTTTGGGAGACGATTAGTTTTCCTGTGGCGACATTCCATGCGCGGACCACAACCGATGTCATTGGCTCATTAGCCTCGAAGTAGGTTTCCTTTTTATTTGCAGGCCACACTTGTGTCTGATTACAGATCACATAGTCTTTATACTTTCCAATACAGTTAACAATGATATCTTCTGCAAAATCTTTGCGCTTGCGAATCGTTGCAACCCGTAGGCCTTGATCCTTGTGGATATCTATTTCAAAACTGCTATTCTCAGGGGTACGATAATACACTTCGTAGTTGCCAAAACGACGTCCATCCATACAGAAGTCGATTCCACAGTTGCATTTTGCCCATTCAAGAAGTTCAAGTGTCTGCTCGTAGAGCTTTCTGCCATCTGCGTTGAATTCGTTTTGTATCTCACTCAACAGAGAAAGCTTTTCTCTGTTCCAAAATTCAGAGAGATAACAGAATTCGGATATGGGCACAGTCTGCCGTTCTTCATCATCGGAATATAGGAGCTGTTCTCTTTTATACAACTGCGGCGATTTGAGAGTTGCCCTTTCGCATAACATGATTGGTTCGGTACCCGTCAGACTTATCAAAAAATTATCCGCTTCGCTTGGCGATAGGATCGCCTTTACAATCAGCTTTTGCCCTTTCTTGTCCGCAGGAAAGGCCTTCCACAGATATGAGGATTGTTCGGTTTCACTGCTGAACCCATAGAGAAGTCTATATTGTGTATCTACCTTAAAAAGTAATAATTTGACAAACCTCTTCCGCATTTTGCATCTCCTTCGTCAATGTTGAGCAGGCCTTTCAAAGTGCGCTGCTATTTTACCGCTATGATCTGGTATCATTATAGCAAGTATACCCCTCCACTATCGATGCTCGCAATATTGGAATCCAGCAATCTGCGAGATTCCAATATGCAAGCGTTTTATAGTAGACAATATGCAACGTTTTTCGACGCGCAACACACCACAAATGTGGGAAGTCGTTTCACGGCTGCAATTCAAAACGGAGGGACTTTTATGAAAATCAAAAACGTGGCTATCAAAAACTTTAGAGGTTACAGCGATGAGATTAATAGCGACTTCGAAGATTTAACAGCATTCGTTGGGAAAAATGATATTGGAAAGTCAACTATTTTAGAGGCGCTTGACATTTTCTTTAATGACGGGAAAGGCGTAACAAAACTGGACAAGGCAGATCTGAATGTTGAAAGTAAAGCGCGTCAGGAAACAGATATCTCAATCCGGGTCTGCTTTACAGATCTTCCTGAAAAGATTGTTATCGACACAACAAATGAGACATCACTTAGCGCAGAGTATCTGCTTAATTCGGACGGCTTGCTTGAAGTTGTCAAACGTTATCCTAATGCAGGTACACCAAAAGTTTTTATTTGTGCGATGCATCCGACGAATCCGGAATGTGCAGACCTACTTACTAAAAAAGATAGTGATCTTAGAAAAATAATTGAGACGAGAGATATCCCATGTGAAGATAAGACGAGAAACGCTGCAATGCGAACGGCAATTTGGAGCTACTACGGTGATGATTTGCAGGTTAATTCAGTCGAACTGGATGTAACTAAAGGTGATGCCAAACCCATTTGGGAGAAGCTCCAAAAATATCTTCCGGTTTACTCTTTATTTCAAGCCGACCGAAAGAACAGTGATAGCGACAGTGAAGTTCAAGATCCTTTACATGCGGCTGTAAAAGAGATATTACAAGATGAAGGTATCAGCCAAACCTTAGATCATGTTGCAGAAATTGTAGAAGGAAAGCTGCAAGAGGTTGCGACGCGTACTCTTGAAAAGCTGCGAGAGATGAGTCCTGATATAGCCAATACATTGAGTCCTGTCATTCCACCTGCTTCAAGCCTGAAATGGGCAGATGTGTTCAAAGCGGTCACTATTTCCGGAGATGAGAGCATTCCTATTAACAAACGTGGTAGCGGATCTAAGCGACTGATATTGCTTAATTTCTTTCGTGCAGAAGTTGAGCGTCGCAAGGATGAAGCAAATGCTCCCGGCATTATTTACGCCATTGAGGAGCCGGAAACGTCACAGCATTCAGAAAACCAGAAAAAACTTATCAATGCATTGATCGCACTCTCCGCTGAAAGCAATGTTCAAGTAATTATCACTACTCATAGCGCGGTACTTGTTAATGCGCTCGACTTCAAAAATATCCGACTGATTTGTGCGGATGGCTCTCGAAAACGTGTTGAGGCTGTGCACTCGGGACAGTTACCGTTTCCTTCGCTTAATGAAGTCAACTATCTCGCGTTTTCCGAGATATCCGAAGGGTATCACGACGAATTATATGGCTACCTCGAAGAACAGGGGTGGCTTAACGAGTATAAGCAAGGTAAAACAACCGTTTCTTATAAAAAAATCAACACCAATGGCACAACGCGAGAGCAGCAGATATGTATGACAGAATACATTCGACACCAAATTCATCATCCTGAAAACACATATAATGCGCGCTTTAATGATTTGCAGCTCCGAAGATCTATTGAAGACATGCGAGCTTTTGTTACTTCTAAAGCCCAAACTTCGGGAACCACTTAAATTCTTCCATAAAGGTGAGAATTCTGATTTGAATAGGGATTGCCTTTCAGAGGACTTAAAGCATTCGACCTTTCAATATTGGCTTTGCCATGCAAACGAAGGGCCCAGCTGTGGCTGGGCCCTTCGCTGAACTATGAGCGACAGACTTTTGACTTTCACACATGTTACATGCCTACATAAAGAGCTGCGAAAAGCATTATGGAGTGTCTATGTCAATCCTACCGACAGAACTGGTTTATATTTAAGGCCTATGCGCTCAAGTCATGGATCGACCTTGAATTGCAAAGCTGGAGAGAGTTTTCAAAAAATTAACATGGAATAATTTGCAGGCAGATTTTCCAAATGGGACAGAGATTCCGATGGCGGGTGAAAGCCCGATCTGAATCTCGAATTCTCGCGTTGCTGGAACAACTTTAGTTATATCCGAAATCAGTGCAGGGAGATAGACAAGAAGTTTTTCCAATTCTTGCCAATTCCCGAACTGAATTTCTTGCTCAAATGTTGTTAACCAGCTACGGAACTCTGCAACTTCACGTTCTGATCTAATTTGTAGCGCAGTCTGTATTAGGGACTTGTCTGAAGCTGTATTAGCAGCGATAAAGTCAAAAAGAACAGGATGTGAGAATTTTATTTTAGATTTTCCCAAACGATGGTTTAGTGACTCATAGTACTCTTTTAAAGATTTGTCGAAATAGTCCATGACATCCTCTCGGTTACATGGAGAAATGAAATTGCACTGCTGAAGGTATTCTGCACGTTCTTTGCACGGAAGATATGAAATATTATGCTTGTTGCAGAACGTACTATACATAAGCGCCTTTTCAGAAATAATGCTGTTTTCTATATCGCCTAAACTATGAACAGAGATATTTTCCTCTTTAGGTATTACAAAGGGTGACAGATATTTTTCGTAACCAAAGCGATACAAAAACTTTTTCCAATATTGAGAGTATTCATTATCTATGAAGTAGACATGATCCCATAAGACGAGAGCTTCAATCAACTTGACATATTCTTCGTTTGGAGAAGAGATTTTTTCGTATGTGTCATTTATACTAATGGCAGCGCGTTGCAATGTCCAATTGTCAATCATAATATCAGCCATATCTGATGTCCTTTCCGCTCCTACTGATTGGTGGCACTACATCCAATGAAAACGATCTTACATGTAAGGCAAGTTCACTTTCCTGAAATGACGGAATATTTGCATTCTTATTTGCGCTTTTCACTAATACACAATACCGAATTCTGAATCATATGAGAGATGCGGTGATGCTGCAAAATTCATTTGGATCGGGGTTTTCTTAAAGCTTTTTGGGCCGAATTTTTCATATTGGTATACGATAATAAGTTTTTGCTGCCCAAAGCACCTTTGGCCATGTGATTTTTTGCAAATATATTAAACCCCTCTTTTATGCCGCCGCCTCCTATTTTAACGGAGCCGCCACCAACATTGGACAACTGTGCCATGTATTTTGCACCTCCTTTTAGACTCGCAATGGGAGTCCCGGTGGATGCTGTAGCTTTTTCTAACCCGCGCTTGATTTTTTCGCTTGTCTCCGCATATATGGATTCTGCGTCCTTGGTGCATTTATGATTCGCGTTTTTTGAAGAAACGCTGGAATTATGCATCTTGAAGTTGGACAGAGATTTTTCCCTCATTTTTATCACACCTTTAAAATATATTATCTAAGGCCAAAATACAACCTTATATATCTGCATGAACAGCTAGTGTTATATAATAGTGTCCCTAAGAAGATTTTGCCATTATTCTCATGTTTCTCGTGCAAAGGTACTATGCTTTAGGCATATTTCTCCGATTTCATTTACAGGCAGGCCGTACAAAGTCGCATTATTTAGGATTCCTCTATAAATTCCTTGAATTTTTCAAGAAGATCATTATCTTCATCAGTAAACCCCAGATAGTCCTCATGTATTTCACATGGGAATGCAGACAAATGGTTCAAATTTCTGCAGCGCTTAAACAAGCAAATAAAAATTAGTGCAAACTCCAATCCTGTATAGACAATTGGGTCTTCGTTATTGCCAAGCTGAAACGCTTTTTTTAACAACGAAAAATTACCGATCTCGCTCTTAATTTTGTTTTTCGTATCCGCGTCAATGACAATATTGTGCGCACATTTGTTTCGAATCCTTCTATATCTATTTAAATCATCGCGAAGCTCTTTTGATATCAATCCAAGCACATATGACATCTCAATTTTAGCCGAAAATGTACTCATGCATCCGGAATAATCAAACAGAGCCTTTTTATCAGCATCTTCAATAATGAATGCCGAGATTACTTTTTCAAGCATCGTGTCCATAAGGGCTGTTGCAGTAATCACGCTCGCCCTCAGCGGTCTTCTTCCGACTTCCTCCAGTATCGCTCTTAAAGTAGCATCCATGCTCCGTGCACCTCCAATACATTTTCCTTTGGCCGTGTATATAATAAAAGCAAATCTTTATAATATATTAGTGTGTCGAAAGGTGAAAAGTGTTTCATTAGGATAATATTCGTGGCAGCAAAAGGATCCCGCTCCATTCGGTGAATGAAGCGGGAATCTTTTGAGCCGGAATGATTCAGTATTTTATGTAGAAATATGTGTAGAGGTTATAGTCCCGCTCCCGTGTGATCAAGCGGAGCCAGATATGAAAATGCGCCGTTTCCGCGTACAGATTAAATTCCGTGGGCTCCTTTGTCGGCTGGGCATACAGCCGGCACATCCGCTCCATCACCCGCAGAGTTTTGAACTCCGGCAGGGCGAGAAGCTGCGACTGGAAGGCATCGATCTCCTGCCCAAGCTCCGGAGCTGGGCGCATTTCTTCATCCGGGAACCATGTTGTCCACCATCGCCACCCGTCATAGTCCGAGCGGGAATAGGCAACCAGCGAAGCAGGATACCGGGCGCCGCTCAACGGCAGCGTCTTCCGCGCTCCGGAGAAGATCTCCATGAACGCACAGGCTGGCGTCAGCTTGACTGCCTGCGGGTCCTTATGCTCCGCAAGACGGTGCTGCTTCACGGCGTACCATTCGCTTATGGGGAGTACCTTCCTCGCGGCATCCTGCAGGGCTTCGTCCATGCCGCACGCAGGACAGACATAGACATTCAGCGCACGGCTCAAAGCGTTCTCGGCAAGAGATTCCCGCATAGGGCCACCGCAGCGCATACAGGGCATGGCACCGGGCGTGCGCTTGTTCTTTGTCCATTCGTTTTCCAAATCAGCCTTTGGATAGAGCTCAATATAATATTTGTCCATTTCTTGTTCCTTTCCTGGAATCAGGCGATCTTCTGTTCGCCCCAGTGGATACGCAGGTGTCCCTCGTCATCTGTCTCGCGGGTCATCAACGTGGAGAGCAGGTCATAATCCACACCGAATTTGGCATAGATCTCGTCCATATCCGCGTCCTGCCCCTTCATAAACATGGTGAGCTTTTCCTTTGCCAGCACCATCTGCATGAGGTTGGATTCCAGACTTCCTATGTAGATGGGGAAATACAGATCCTTTTTTTCCGTGGAGGTGTAGCGGACAAAGCGCATATAAAACTGGCTCATGCCGGCGTTGTTGTAGTGCATCTCCGGAATGATGATCTTGTTGACAAACTCGAAGTTGACGCTGGATGGAAGACTCTGCTGCGTGCAGAGCAGGATGCCGTTCTGACTGTCCCGCAATACATCCCGCAGAGCGCGCCGCTTGGCGAAGGTGACGGTGGAGCCCGTCACCACAAAGAGAGGCCGCTCCGGAAGGTATTCACGGATGGCGGCGGCGTAACGGTCCAACACCGTTGTATGCCGCACGCCGATGGCTACAACTTCTTCCGGCCATCTGGCAAGGGCTTCCACAACGGCCACTTCCTTGAGCGGCGTCTCGCCCTCGTATTCCTTCATGCAGTCCGGAGCGGCACTGATGCGCAGAAGCAGTGTGATCTGCTGAATGAGCCGCATCAGCGCGTCCTTTCTGCTGTTTCCGGTCGAGCTGTAATACTCGCGCTGGATGCGGTAAAACTCCTTCAGCACGATATTGTAGACCTCCCGCTCCTCCGGGAGAAACGGAATCGGCATCTGATGGATACGGCGGATGTCCTTTCCCGTGACCTCTTCAAAGGTGCGGGTGATGACCGTCTTTCCCAACAGTCGATCCAATTCGTCGGCGTTGTAGATGTCCTGATTTCGCTGTCCCACGCCAAAGACGGTGATTTTCTCCGGCAGATGGGAGTTTGCGAACAGGCGGTAGCCCTTTTTATAAGCGGGGATCGGCATTCCGTAATAGGGGTTTTCCTTGTGCTCCATATATTCAGACCGCTTATCGTAGCTGTAAAGCGTTCGACACCATGAGATCATATTGATGGAATTGTTGTAGAGCAATTCCAACTGCGGGGCAAATTCGGAGATATTGTTCCGCGTGCTGGTGCCGGTAGTCAGGAGCTTATACTTGCAGCGGCGAAAGCAGGACAGTACGGAAAGCGTCTGCTTGGAGCTGGGGTTGGAGATGTTGTCACTCTCATCAAAAATAAACTGGATTTTATAGCCAAGCTGCTTGATATAGCGCCCGATCTGCTTTTTGTACTGGCTGACCTTGTTCAGCGTTAGAATCACAAAATCGCCCGGTCGGATGCGCTGCAGATCAGATAGACGCTCCACAAACACATAGGAAAACCCCGCGCCCTTCAAAATCACATCCCAGTTGTTGCGGATGGAGATGGCGCTGGAAATGACCCATATACTGTGGACAGCTCCCATTTCCACGCGGTGCTTCCCCGTGAAAATGGCGGCGGGTGTTTTGCCGCTGCCCTGTTCCCATTGCAGGAAGGCATACCGCTTTTGGAGCGTCAGGTTGACATCGTGGCTCTGGAGCGGATTCAGGTGGATGTAAGCATGATTCTGGGCGTCCCAATATTGAAAGCGGCCGATCCAGTCAGCAAGCTGCGCGTTTTCGGTCATCTCGGAAAAGGGCTGCTCCTGATTGTCATACTCCCGGCGTTTCCGGCGCAGCAGCCGCTCATAGCCCGGAAACCGTTCCAGCTCATCGTTCAGCACCGCCTGATAGATCGGCACCGGCGCACGCATCTCGTCCGTCAGGAGCTTTGCCATTTTCCGGCTGTATGCCTTGTAGACAAAGCTGTATTTCTGCTTGACCAGACGAATTTCGTCCCGCTCCGGCTTGGCGTTTTGGCGGCATAGCGCCTGCTTCAGATACGCCAGCACCTTTGCTTCGGTGAGCTGCACGCGCTGCCACTCCTCATAGGGCATATCTTCCGGCTGCCTCTGGGTATAAAAGCGGTGAACGTAGGCAAAGCAGGCGTCGTATTTTTCCCGCGTGACCGGATGGCTTCGGATCTGATACAGGTACTTCTTCACCTGATAGAGAAAAGTGCTCTTGGTGGTTTTGAGCTGTGCCAGTTCCAGAAAGACTTTGTTCCGATTGCCTGCCAGATCCGCCTTTGCGACCATGACAAACTTCTCGTAAAGCGCGCTCGCTGCCATGACCGGATGCCCGGAGGGAATATAGATGTCCGCACAGTCCGTCGAGTATCGTTTGGGCGTCCAGTCCACCGCAGTGCTTTTCTTCTGCCAGAATTGCAGCTTGGTCGGAAAGCCGTCAACGCCGCTGTCTGAAAAGGCGTGCTCCGGCAACATCACCTGCCCTAAGAAGCTGAACCGGCTCTCCATCATGCGGATGGCGCTTTTATCGGAGAAGCTGTCAGCAAGAAAGGACGCCGGCACAATGACTGCCAGAATACCGAGGGGCTTGAGCAGCTTTGCCGCCTTCAGGCAGTAATACTGATGAGAAGTCATAACGGTGGCGTCCGGCATGATCCAGCGCAGGTGAAAGGGCGGATTGCCCAGGACAAAATCAAAATGCGTTTGGGGCTCATAGTCTCGAATGTCACCCTGTACGATGTGTGCCTGCGGGTAGAGCTTTCGGGCAACGGCACAGGCGTTGGGATCGACCTCACAGCCGTAGGCGTTGCGTTCATTTGGCAGGAAATTGAAGAAATTTCCCATGCCGCAGGTGAGATCCGCTACCAGATCTGTGTCGGCGAGGCGCAGGGCCGAAACGATCATTTCGCAGAGGGGCGGCGGTGTGAAAAACTGGCCGTTTTCCAGCTCCTTTTTCGCCGCGCTGAATGCGTTGTAGTTTTCATAGTCGCTGCGCCGCAGCCCATGCAGGCCGCCATCGCCGGTATAGCGATTGAAAACATCCTCGTCGGTCACACCGGCCTGCTCACAGGCTTCGCTTTGCAGCAGGCGGAGAATCTGCTCATTCAGCTCTCTGCGCTCCTGCTCCGTCCGTCTTTTCGGGTAATATTCGTATTTCATGTTCAAATCACATCCTTATGTGCAAGTAGGGAGAGGATGCCGAAAACCGGCATCCTCTCCTGAGATGTATAGAAAGCAGATCAATACAGTGTATGAAACGCCGCAATGATCCGCAGCCGTACCTCCGGGGTGCGGTCTGCGCTGGTAACATAGTGCCAGCCTTTCTCTGTGGTGTAAGCGTCGATTTCCTCGACGCGGCCGCTGTCCAGACGGAGCCGCATGAAAATATGGGGCCCATTCGTCTGTTCAGCCAGTTTGATCGCCATTGCTGAAATGTTCCTCCTCTGTCAGTAATGTAAGCTGTTCCTCCTTGAGTGGAGCCGGAGAGCGCGGCTTATTCAGCCGCCGCTCCTTCTGCTCCCTGCGCCGCTGCCGGGATTCCCGCTTTTTGGCAGCCTGCTCCTTTTTGAGATCGACTGCATGGACGACCTCCAAGCCGTCCGCCACATCCCGCAGGTCTTGCAGCAGATCTCTCTGTTCACTTTTGGCAATGCGGATATTCTCCACATCATAGTGAAATTCAAAGTAATCATACTCCCCGTACCGGCGGTGCATTTTGCTGAAAAATGTCTGCCGCCGATCCTCTGGTGTCAGGTGCGGGGAGTCGATCACAGAGCTGCTCCAAAGCGGGTTGAAGTGCGCCTTCTTCATTTCCAGCCAGATCTCCGCGTCCGTTCGGGCCACAGGATGGGGAAACACACGCTCGCCCTTTGTCACCTGTACTTTCTTTTCCTCCAGAAAGCCAATGCGGGTGATCCATGTGCGGCGCACATCATAAAAGATATTGGCACGGCTCAGGTCCCGCTCCTGCTTGCGAATGACGCAGACAGGATTCTGGCAGCGGCAGCGAATACACTGCTCCACATCGTATTTGACTTCAACACGGCCGCCTTCATAGCCATTGCAGCCTACCACACAAGCACAGTAGACCCCGCCGGTAATCTCCATGTATTGCCGGTGCTGTCTCTCACTTCTCTCCGTTTCCACCTTCTCGGCGCTTTGCTCGAAAGAATACCGTTTGCCGGTGGTGTGGCAGGGGCAGAGAGGGACAGGAAAGCCGCTGATGCTGTGTGGACAGTCCTTGCGTTCATAGGGGCAGCGCAGCAGTGGGTTGTCATTTTCCGGGCAGTAATCGATGCCTTGAAAAGAAGCATCGCAGCAGGCAAGGCCCCGGCCGAGATCACTTTTGCCATCGACCAAAAGGCCGCATGGAGTTTCCCATGTAAACTTCAATAGAGCCTCAAAGAGATAGCCGAAATTCTGCCAGTCGCTCCAGTACACGAAGGAGGGGTGATTCTCCCGCGTACAGCCTGCGGCGTAGAGATCCCGGGTCAGCTGATTCTGTTCCATGCTCATATCCCCGGACACGGAACCAGCCCAAAGTGGTTTTCCATCACATAGCGCAGATTTTCCACCGTGACCTGATACTCCTCTGAGATACAGCCCTCGCATACGATCTGCCGGTAACCCAGAGCACGGCTGCATCGCTTATCCCATGAGTTGACATCACCGCCGCAGACAGGGCAGGCGATGTCCGGATACCATGCCAGTTTCCCGGCGTCTGAATAGGTGGGTTTCATATCATCCTCCCAAAAACGAAAAAGGACGCACAGACTTTTTACAAGTCTGTACGTCCTTCGCAATATGCTGCCATGCGGCAGCGATTCTTTTTTTACGGGTCAGGTGACCCAAATGTTTGAAAGGAATGGCTTCCTTCCAAACGAAGCTGAGTTCTCAAAGCAAGGAGTCCCGCACTATGGCGTGATCCATGTCGGATAGAACCTGTTCCGCCGTCAGATATTGCACACCGCGCTTCCGGTCATTCCGAGCCGCCAGCAATTTGGCGGAAAGGGCCTGTTCGGGAGGCAGAGAGCGTAGTTCCTGTGCGGGCAGGATCGCATTTTCTTCTTTCACCATGCTACCATATCCTCGATCCACTTTTTGAAGTGCGGACATTGCGCCATGATCGCACCGAGCCCCATCGCCTCAGAAAGCTGTGTCCCGTTCTTTACCTTCGCATAGCCGGGAATCAATGCCTCCAATCTCTTCGAAGGGGCAGTCTCCGGCGAATTATTGATATGCTCCGGCGTCTCAAAATCGTTTCGGATCCGCTGAATTTCACCAACAATCCCATCATTGGCAATCAAATGGAATGTATTCGGCTCAGAGAACAGGATGCCTTCAAATTCATGAAGCATGAAATGGAATCTGCAGTTGCGCTCACCGATATCTTCATTGATGATGGATTCAATTTTCCCAATTCGCTCAAAGATGTCTGGTGTGGCATCGGAGATACCGGGCGTGTCGCTGGGCATCGCATAATAGTCAAACATGGTCGTTACATACTCATGCGGATGACTCTTACAGAGGATCATGAGCTCGTTTTTGACTTTTGCATAACGGCTTACACCGCCACGATACTTTCTGTTGGCATCCCGTCTCGTCTCGCAAACGATGGGGCAGACATAAATGCCCATACCGAGAAAATAAGGGTACAGCACCGCATTGATGAACGACTCCTCTGTGGGGCCTTCGCAATAAATGTAGATTGTTTTCATTTTGAGAGTCTACCTCCCAAAACATTTTTCTTCCAGAGGTCACCCAGCGTGTAGTCACCATCCAGCCACAGCTTGAGCTGCTCCGGATCTAACCGTCTGAACTCAGAACCGGTATCACTCCGGTCAACGACAATGACATCTTCCACATCGAACTCGTTCAGCAACTCTACAGATTGCGTGGATATAATGATCTGTTTTTCATTGGAAAGCTGCCGCACGATCTCAGAGAAAATCGTGATTGCATAGGGATGCAGGCCGAGCTCCGGCTCATCAACGATGATGGTAGCTGGCTGCAGCTCATGGGGCTGCAGAAAAAGTGTTGTCAGACAGATAAAGCGAAGAGTACCATCCGAAAGCTGAGAAGCATTGAAAATATCTTCGCAGCCGGCCTGGCGCCACCGCAGAACGATTTGCTCTTCATTACCCTCCTGGGGTTCCAAAACAAAGTCATCGAAATAAGGCGCGACCAGACGGATCGTTTCCACAATTTCATCGTAGTTCGGCTTGAAAAAGTTTTTTAACCGGTAAAGGAATGCGGCAAGGTTTGCCGCATCGTACAGCAGCATTTTATTATTGGAAATGTTATGCTCCTGCTTGACTCTGGCACCCTTACCCGTGTCATGGAAATGATACACCCGCCAATTCTGCTTGCGCAGGGTTGGGACAACGTAATCGTCAATTCCGTTATGGGCGCCGCTTTCCCACTGGGATTCACTATGCCCGCGTCCAATGTTGCTTTCATTGTCCCAACCACCATGATAACCGAAGTATTCCTTTTGGAAGATCAACCGGTTATCATCGGTAGGCACCAGAACGAAGCCATAAGAGTTCTGCCCAAAAAACACCTCAAAGTCAATCTCCTCGGTCACTTTCCGGCCATTATATAAAAGAGAACTCAAGCCGCTCTGTCCCACAGACACCTGAAGATTTTTAGACAGAATATTCTGGAGAAAGGAAAAGGCCGAAATAAAGTTGCTCTTTCCCGCTCCGTTAGAACCAATGAGCACATTGATTTTCCCGAAAGAAATATCACAGTTTTTGATGGATTTGAAGCCGCGAATCGTCATGCGGCTCAACTGGTCTCCCTGTAATGGCATACTAAACCTCCCAAAACAAGAAACAATTTGCTTAATTATATCAATTTCTCGTGTTCCTGTCTACCATGAAAGAGCCATATAAGGTATACGGTATTTTCTGCCTCACAGGCCGTATTTATCCCGCAGCATATACAGCCCTTCCATGGCATCGGACACCATTCCCGTTTGAATGTCGGTTTCCGCTTCTGCAAGCTTTGTATAGACATCCTCCATAGTTGGCTTTCCTGCATAGGCTTCTGTCAGCTTGCTGAAGTCACGATTCGAGATAACATGTGGCATAGATATCGGCTCCTTTCACGAAGCTACTGTACCATAATTATCACGCATCCGCAAACCCTTTATTGGCGGTCAGGAGTAAAGAATTACGCCGAAGGCTCCAGCCGACGGCGCATATCAAATTCCTGCCCATCCGCATAGCCCATGGCTGCGTATTGATGGTTCATACTGCTTTGGGGCGAGATCTTATAACTGCTCCGCTTCATTTTGGAAACGGCGTCCTCGACCGCCTGCGGCACGACCATGACCAATCCCCATTCCTGATGTTCTGCCCCCTGCTTTTGGAAAGCGGCAGACAGGCCGCGGCAGAAGCCCCAGCCATAAGAATTGCACATCTCCCGAAGCGTCTTTGCAGGATATCCCTTTTGCGTATGGATCTGCCTGCATCGGCTCGCTACACAATCATAGGCGTAGAGAAACGCCAGCTTGCAGAGTTTGAAATCGTCCTCCATGCCGATAAACCCGATCTCCGAAACCTTGCTGCCGTGTACGGAACTCCGATAGGGCCTGCAGCAGTAATGTGCGGCAATGAGCGTGGAGAGGTAAACCGTCCACGGCGAAGAGAGCTTCGTGCAGGTGATGCCCACACACTCCTGAATCACCTTCTTGTTCTCCTGCGGCTCAATATCCTCCGGCATGAGCTTATGCTCCGCCATCAGACGTCGGGCCTGCAGCAGCGCGGCTTTGGCTTCCTCCTCGTAGGGGCTTTCTGCCAACGCAAGGAGTTTGGCGATCTTTTCCGTAATCTTTGACATAGACAACCACCTCTTATCCGGCCATGCGCCGGGCTCTGCGCTCGGCGTGTTTCTGCTTGAGCCGCGTATAGTCCCCTTCGTAACGCTGGCAGCCGACTTTGTTCAGGCGGCGCAGCGCGGCGGAGTGGAACTGAAAAACGGCGGCAGTCCTGCGGTTTACTCCGGTAAATACATCGGCATCGTAACGCTTGTAGTCCACGATGTAGCCCAGATCATTTTCCTCCATATAGTCCATGAAGGCGGTGCTGTCCACCTCCAGCATCCCGTCACAGAGAAATGCCTGATAACGGGGCAGCGGCTGACCAAGGTTCTGCGTCATGGTGATGCGCTCTCCGGCGTTGACCGGAAGAAGCTGCACCTTGATCGCCGGGGTATTCGGGTAGCATTCCACCTTAATGCGGTAGGTGTTGCCTTTATAGGTGCCGGATAAAATATCATTCATATCGGTTCACTTCCTTATCATCATTCTGACTGGGTGAAGAAGGCTTGTTGGCTTTTGCCTGCGCCTGCTCAAAGCCGCGCTTGACAGCAAGAACCATCGCCTCCTCTCCCACGTCGGCGTTGCGAGGCTTTTTCCCCCGCAACTTTTGACACTTCCTCACGGCAGCGTCGTAATCATAGCCGATGCCGCATTGAAACTTGTCCGCGATCTGGCGGAGCTTTTCTGCCTGATATTCATAGGTTGCCCGGTGAAAGCCGCCGAGATCCCACTCGTCGCACACCAGCTCCAACAGCCTTGCGTAGTCCCGCAGAGCGTTGACGATTTTTACGACATCGCCGTAACAGGTTTTTACCTCATGGGTGCCGCTGAGATCAAATACATGCAGCAACATCTCGCTGGAAAGGTACCGCTCCAGATCAATGGATGCGGACAACTGCGGCTCATAGGCTGCAGCTGGCAGATCCAGCGGTTGCTTGGCGGGCTCATTCATCTTCTGCGCACCGCTTTTCGGCGCTGCCGGATAATCTGCCGGCGAAACGGACACTCCTGGGGAATGGTATGGGGGACGCTCTGCCAGTTGTCCAACACCAGTTCATGGGAGATCTCGCAGATGCTGTCGCCCTCTCCGATATAGAGACATTCCGAGCAGGTATCCGGATTGCAGTATTTCATGTTGGGTAAACGCTCCTTTCAAATCATTATGCGGATTTTTGGCCGTACCGCATCAGCGGCACGCTCCTCCATTTTGCGCAGGCGGTCTGCACCGTTCCGGGAATACGCAGAATACGCCATCGCGTCATATCCGGCTGGCCCCGGCGTACACGCTCAAGCGGGGCCTTTGTTTCACAGATCGCACAGCGCAGCCAGGTGTGATGTCGGTTGGCAGTCCGAAACTCCAACGCATACATTTTTTAGCCTCCTATTCCTTGGATAAAGTGAAAAGGCACAGCACCGCAACGGTGCTGTGCCTTTCAATCAAGATGTTACGCCGCCTGCTCCGCGACCGCCACCGGCATATCAGCCGTGACCGGCGAGGAGGGAGCCAGCAGGCAATAATGGGAGTTCATCGTCTCAAAACGGATCTGCTGCGGCGTCACGCCATGAATGGCGATCACCGTAGAGGTGTGGAGATACCGCCCCTCTTCAAAGATGAGGGCGCGGCTGCCGACCTCCAGCGGATACATCAGGGTTCCGTGAACGATACGGATATTTTTCATGGGTTACAACTCCTTCTGTTTGGTTTCTTTCTGCGCAAAATAGGCGCGGTACAACGCTTTCAGCCGATGCCGCACCCGCTTGACACTCATGCCTTCCCTCCGCGCGGTTTCCGCCAGACTGCAGCCGTGCAGACGGTGGCGGATCAAAAGAGCCTGCTCTTCATCCGCGAGGAGAAACAGATCATGCAGCAGCAATCTTGCCCGAAGTGCATCAAAGGCGTCGTCAGGCGGCGGATGCGCAGCCTGATAGGAAAACTCATGGCTTTGCCGCCGCTGCTCCTGACGCCGGAAGGTATTCAGGCTGCTGTTCATGGAGCGCCACGCAATCGTGGAGAAACGGTATCTGTGCAGACTCTTTTCGGTAAAATAGCGCTGGACAGCGTGAAGATAGCCGATTGCCGCAATATCGTAATACTCCCGGATCTCCAGCTTCTTTTCCAGAAGAAATCCATAGATCAGGGCGTGGTACTGAGCGGCAAAGCGGCGCTGCGCTTCGGTCAAAGGGACGGGAACAGGGGCCTCCGGCGGAGGCCCTGTTTCCCGTTTTTCTTCCTCAATGCGGGGGATCGTATCAGGCGGGAAGTTCTTCCCGTTCTCCATCAATGACCGCCCCTAACGCAAAGTGCGCGCCGTTGTCAGGCAATTCCAGGTGCGAGGCATCGCCGTCTCCGATAATATTGGAGGCTGCGGCGCCTGCCTGCGCTCTCTGCGCGTTGATGTCCTTGATCTGTGCCACAAAGCCATCCGCGTAAGCGCGGATATGCGCCAGGTCTTCCCCGGCGAAATCGGCGATCTTGGTAAAGGTGGCGACGCAGTATTCGTGGCTGCCGCTGACGGCCTTCTTCAGCCCGATCCGCACCACGCCGGTACAAACCTTGCGGCGGCGGGAGAGGAACGCTTCATTGACGAAGCGGGTATAGGGCATCAGACTGGTAGGCGGCAGCGCGATCTGGATGGGCATATACTCACCGCTGCGCAGCAGGTAGAGCATTCTCATGTTCTTGCATGCCTTCCCCTTGTTGTTCCCGTCGCTGCCAAACTGGTTGAGAACGCAGTCCGCACAGGTGCCGCCGGGCTCACCGTAGCCGACCTTTCCATCGAAGGACTGGCGCAGGGGCGGCTGGTCATCATCGTACTCGCTGCCCTCCGGCCAGTAGGCATTGGAGTTGTGGCTGTAGAGAATGACGCCCTCCAGATAGGGCGCATAGTCCGGCACATCCGGGTTTCCGGACGGGATCTCAAACTGCAGGTGACCGCCGCCAGGAATCTTGATGCGGGTGAAACTCAGGCGAAGACCCTCCATATCATCCGCAAGGTCTTCGCTGGTGAAGTCATCTCCGTCAAGAAGCTGCGGGATCTGGAACAGGGTCTTGGTCTCCATCATGGTGTTAGTCTGTTCGTACATAATCATATCCTCCTTAAAATTGTTCCGACCGCTCAGGCGGCCAGCAGTTCCGTTCGGTTCATCTGCCGGAAGAGGGCGGGCGACATCGTCATAACGCTGTATCCGATCTCCTCCAGCTTCGTTGCCCGGTCATAGCTCTCAACATCCTGACTGAAGCGGGTCACGGCATTGGCGAGCCCATAGAGGGAAAAATCGCCGCCGGTGATCAGATGCTCTAGAACGCCGTTGCTCTCGTCCTCCGTAATGCCAAAGCTGGAGGAAGCCAGCTTGACAATGGCAGGGAGCTGCTTGGTATCCAGCATGGCCTCCGTACTCTCCCGCATCCGGCTCACTACCTGGGCAAACCTTGCCTCAGAGATGGCGGCGCGGACGGTGTCCTTGATTTTCAGTACAAAGGCATGGTCATCTGCCAGCAGTGTTTCACTGGAATAGATGGAAAAGTCCTCCTCGCTGGTCGCGGCGCGCCCCACATGATTGCGGCGGGTTTTGGCGTCGTTGATCACCATGCCGTTGGAGCACACCAGACGATAAATCAGCGGCTGGATGGTAACGGAGCCCAGTCCTGTCTCACTGTTGGAGATAATAACGCCGGCCTGTACCACATCGCCCGGGACAACATCCGCCTGCAAGCGGGGATTGACCACCTTGATATACATGAAATCGTCGGTGATCTGCGTGCTGACGAACCGTGCCTCCGGCAGCTCCCCAATGACGGGCAGCGTTACACTGGCAATGTCCAGATTGTCAATGCGGCGGTAGCGGTTGCTGAGAAACGCGCGGGCGCAGCCATCCATCGTGCGGAGCGTCCGAAGCTCATTTTTCTGGGAGAACCAGTAGTTGGCGTTATAGGCCAAAAGCTCCGGCGCATCCGTGCGCATCAGCTCATAATACTTCTGCGGAATGCCAAGATAGGTTCCCAGCTGGCGGTGCGCCGTCTGGCGAATATCCAGGGGCGTGATCTTATCCAGCCCATTCTCCGTGACACGGAGCTGCGGCGCGTCCGAGGTGACCGAGAGGGACAGGCTTCCGGTGTTCACCAGGTAGTCCTGCTTGGCCTTGCTCTGACGCAGAAGCTCCTGCGCCATCTGCTGAATGGTAAGTCCGGTTTTCATTGTTGTTCCACATCCTTTCTCTGCCGCTCACCAGGAGACGAGGATATCCGCGTCTCTTGCGTCGGCAGCGTAGCCTTCTTCCTCCAAAACCTTGACCAGCTGCGGCCAGTAGACCTTTTCAGGAAAGTCCAGAAAGGTTTCCTTTGCCGGTTCCGCTTCGTTTTCCTTGGCCTGCACAAAAACCTCACCGTTTTCCTGCACGGTCAGACTGCTGTGGCCCCTGGAGTTCAGATCGGTAACCAGCGCCTCCAATACGGCGCGGCCCCGTGTCTCAAACCAGATACGGGGGTTCACCGGCTGCCGGTTGGGCGGCTGTGTGTCCGATGCCCCAGCCACCAGCGGGGAAAGCTTGACAAGAGAGCAGTCGAGATTTGCCTTCTGATCCAACGTTACATCGGCGTAATCAAAATCCGGAATACCATAGACGCGGATACGGGCCGTGCCGCCCTCCACCGCAAATCGGGAGGGCTTGTCCGCCAGCCACTCCCAACGGGCGTTGGGATATGCGGCGTGGAGCATGGCGGTGATCCGGTAGTTTACATGGCACAGCAGCGCGTCTGCCAGTTGACCGCCGCCATTTGCCGCCGCGGTCTGCTCGCGGAGCTGAGTCTCTTTTGCGCGGTAGGCACGGTTGTTGCGCCAGAGCGGAAGAGCCTGCGTCAAAAGCCACCACAGCAGCCAAAGGGCAAACACCGCCAGCAGCAGGGGGAGACGCATCCGTCCGCGGATGAGTGCGAGAATGGCGATCACGATACCGATGAGAAGCGAGATGCTGCTCCGAAGGGGAGATTCTTTTTTCATTTCAGTTGCCACCTTTCAAAAATAATCTGGAAAACAAAAAAAGAGGAACCGCGTATGTGTCCAGAATCTCTTAAAACACACCACGCGGTTCCTCTTTTTCACTTTGCCGGAATACGCTTATTCCGGCAGGCGTTCCCGATCTCCGTCCACAACCTCCACAGGAGGCAGCGGCGGCCGGGCAGCGCCGGGGCTTTGCTTTCGTGCGGGTCTCTTCGCTGTACGGGGAGGCTTCGTCCGCCATCCCGTCAGGCTGAGCTTCAGCCGCTTGTCCTTTTCGCTTCCGCCGTTTCTGGTACAGTCCACCAGTTCCAAAAAGCCTTGGACCCAGATGCGGGAATCCTTGTGGATCTCTGCATCCGCCAGCGACAACGCAGCCGTTCCCCATGCCCAGACCTCAAAGTACTGTCTGTGGCCGGTATCCCGGCGCCCGATCCATTCGACCAGGCCGAAGGACACATAGGGGACTTGCCTGTGACTCATTTTCAGCTGAAGGTCATTGGTCACCCGACCGAAAACATGGACTTCTGCCATACAACTCCTTTCTGCCGCGAGGGCAATACTTATATATAAAAAGTGCCAGTAAAGCGGCAGATACCCAATAAGGGTACAGTCGTCCTACTGACACTTGCGTACAAACCTGACAGCGTGCGCAGGTGGATCGCTCCACACACGGATCTAAGTCCATGCCCCGATAAGGGAAATTGCGCAAAACTCATTTACAGGGGCATTGTACCACAGGATATAGCTCGTGTCAAGCAAGAAACACAATATATAGTATTTATTCGCGGCGTATTTTATAGATATTGTGTCCCGGCCTATTCCTTTACGAACAGACCGATGGGACAGATGTGGGTAAAACCGGGGGTGGAGATGTACCAGCAGCCGGGCCCCTCCGGTTCCCAGCTCATTTCTATGGTGATTTCCCGCCATCCATCCGGAAAGAGCGCATGGAAGGTCTCGCCGGCGTGAATGCCGCGTCCATTGAGCAGCAGACGGGGGTGAGGATCGAAGTCCTCCGGGGCGGGCAGCTGGATTTGTCCCAATTTTTCCGTGTTCATAAGCAAGCTCCTTTTATTCTGCATAGCCGGGACAGGGGTAATCGCTGAGATAGAACTGGAAGGATTCAGCATGAGCGGTGTTGTGCCAGAGAGTCAACTCCATATAGGCACCTACTTCGTCACAACCGCCGAAAATGAGCCAGTGCCCATCGTGGCCTGCTGCGAGGAACCACATGCGCTATGCGGAGAGCCTTCGTGCTGAATGCGGCCAGCCACACTTTTCAGACAAAGTTACTGCATACCATTGGTCACCAGCAAGCTGATGGGAGAAACTGCGGCAATCTGGTAGCCTAAAAGATGAAAATGACTGTCAAGAAAGTAGAATACATGACACTGTCCAAAGTTCTTTGCAAAAGTCATCGTGCTTTCCCTTTTCATTTAGTAAATACGGAGCGGAGTGCTGTTTTTTTGCGGAAATTATAGAGAGACGAGGCTTTCCTGCACTGAATCAAACTGATTTATTTATATGTTGTAATCTACTTACCATTAATTCACAATAAATAGCCGGAGAGATGCTCTCCGGCTATTTATTGTGAATTGTCGTTTTTTACTTTTGACCGCATCTGGCCCAATTTTGAACTATGTCAGTCAACTTAAATTGGTCAGAAATAAGGAAACAAAATCCTCGAACCTTTTCCGGTTTTGATTAGTCAAGCTCAAAAACGTCGTTCCTATCTACGATGTTCTCATTATGGTAGCTGTATTTTTCCTTCTCTAAATTCTCCTGAAGGTCATCTGGAATATTTCCGACTCCGTTGATGAATTTCCACTGTCCATCAATCCGCGCCACAAAATTGTAGACCTCGCTCCAGACATCGCCTCTTAACATGACTGTCTGCGTTGTTTTCATCTTGATTGTAAGCGCGTACAGATTGTCATTCACTTTTTCTATATGCTCAATTTGATATGAGATTAACTGATCTTCCACTGAGAGATACGCCTGTCTCACGAATTCATCTTCAAAATGAGCATATTCTACAGAATAGGAGTTTCCCTTAGCATATGCTTCCATGTAAGCATCGACGATATCGGACGCTTCCTTTGGGAGAACGGCACCAGCCGTTGATTGCCGTGCTTTCAGAAATCCGACTGCACTTGCAACCAACAACAGGGTAATGACCACCATAATGGTCGCTGTTTTTTTCCCCATGACTTTCCTTTCTTAATACTGCAATGAACACGGATACGATTTTTGTGATTAGTTCGAAGAAACAGAGAAGCTCAAAGTTCCAGAAACTTTTCCTGCTCCATTATAATTTGTAATATGACCATAGTAGGTGTTCATATTGTGAAAGTTAAGATAGCCCCCGGCCAACTTTGGGATAAACGCAGATTCGCTCACACCAGAACGGAAATATTGAGGAACTACGGAATAAAAAGTATCTTCACTTACTACATAATAGCATGCGCCCACTTTTACGTTATATCCCAATGTGTGAGTCACGGTACCTTTAATTAACAGGCCTTCGCTTTTAAATCCGTCAAATGCGCCTCCAGTAAAGTTCTTGCCCTGAGAATTGTATGTGGTCAACAACCCTGAAACGCCTTTTGCCGTCATGGAAAAAGGCAGTCCAGAGCTACTAGCCGCTTGCGTAGCGGAGACAGCCGCCATATCTTCGGACTCCGATTCTGCCAATGTACCAATCGGCTCTCCTAAATTAAGAGTGGGTTCTTCCTTACAAAAAGCGAGGGAGTTAATAGTAGCGCCCGCTACCATTAACAATGCGAGTGCAAGCGATAAGAATTTCTTTTTCATTTTGGTTTCTCCTTCTCTTTTATTATAGTCTCACAGTTTTTAACTGCACCTATATCTTATCCCGTCCCCGTCATTGAATAAACCGCATGCGCTTTACATTGATGCAATTTTCAGTTGCTTTTTCTGCTATTCCGGATCGAAGAACAACTCCATGGATAAAATAGCCCTGAATTTATCATAAAGCGGTTAGTATAATTCAAGAGAACTCCTGTTATAGGCAAGCTGTCACGCTACAACGATCTTCTTAAATAATCAGGTTGGCTACCCCCCCCCTTGTGGCCTTGGAAAGGGGGTGTCTTCATAAACGCATACTAGAAAATGCAAACATTATCTCTACATCCCACATAGACAGATGCTGCTAAATTCAAAAGTAGAAATATACCAGCAGTCAGAGAGAACCAAATAATCACGAACTTATAATAATAGCGACGGTAGCGGTGCTTGACAATGACAGGCTGAGCTTCGCTTTTCTGGATAGTCTCTTTAAGATAGTGATATCAGGCGCGTCTGAGCAAGTGGTCTACAATACGGGAATTGCCACGGTATGACAGCTACCTCGGTGTGGGCTGGACGCATGGTAATTCTCTTGTGCGCGTGCGTAAGGGAAATGCAGCGCATTCCACTAACCAGTGAGAATCTATTCTGGATCCTCTTGGCAGTCTTGGAACATTGCTTCAACTTGGTACTTATTACCAAGCTCCTCCAGTCCCAGCAGCGCGCCACGGGGTATCCTCGCTTCCGGCAACTCGGCCCCGGGAGGGCTTTGAAGATAGACGCGGTAACTGCTGCCAATCAGAAATCTTTGATGCCGATCCAGCAGGAGGTCATGCGCAGTGCCGGAATCATCCATCAGCCGGATACGCTGGTGTCCTCCCAAGGGCGCTCGCCTGATGGCGACACACACGCCCTCCACCGTTTCATAGTCCCCCTGACGAATCGCTCGAAACAGCAGAACACATCGAACGACCATGCAGGATGCCAATAAGGTGCTGAGCGTCAGAAGCGTTGGGTCGTGCAGGGCAATGCGGCCTGCCAGCCCTATCAGGAAAATGACCGGTCCTGCGGCGGCGGATAAGAGCCACCGCCGCAGGATCGGAGCAGGCCAGTTTTCAAACCCGCTCATGCACAGACCCTCTCAAAGATGACCTGCTTGCGAAGATAGAGATTGGCAACCGCCGCTGTCACAGACTGACAAGCTGCGGCAGTCCGCATTTCCGATACGATGTTGTCGCTGGTCGTCTCCTGATCTCCATACAGCAGCGCAAGCGTCTGCTGACTGCCGACGGTAGCCGAAATATCGCGTTCCGCGCATCGAATCAGTTCCGCCGTGGAAAGCGGCGCGCAGCGGCTGAGGGCCATAATGTGCCGTTCCGGCTCTGTGCGCCGATCCCGTCGAAGGAGCGCTGAAGCCGACCCAGGAGCCGTTCCGCTGCACAGCAGTTTTAGAAAGGTCACCACCTTCAGGGGAAAGCTGCCTGAGATGGGAACAACATAAAGCCCGCCGAGAAGGTCATAAAGCGCGTCAAAATCCGTCGTGCCGCTGCCCTTGGCAACAAGCCCCCGTGTTACGAGCCGGTCAAGGCAGTCTGAAAAGCTGCGCCGAGGGAAAAGCTCCATTCCGTTGGAGAGCTCTTCATAGAAGTCCTCTGCACGCTGCCGGTCTGTCAGCCGCCAGCACAGCGCAGTCCAAAGCGCCATCTCTTGCGGATCCATTCCGAACTCACGGTGATCCATGAGAATGACCGGATAACGCCGGCCCCCGCCATCGTTTCGGCAGCGGAAATGTCCCAATGCCGTATAAAGTGTTTTTTCTGCCATACGAACTCCTCCTTATGCGCTCTTGATATCCTGTTCCGTGCAGGCGGTATAGAACTCCCGCACGATCCGCTCCCGGCGCAGCTTTTCCGCCGCCCGTGAGATACAGGCTCCGATGTAGTTTGGTTTCTTTTGATACAGTTTGGCAATGTCCGCGCAGCTGTAGCCTCTGACCTGCAGCTCCATCGCTTCGATCCCAAGCCGGGCGGTGCCGTGGTAGCGGTTTTTGAAATGGGAAAGCAGGGTAGAGGAGGAAACGTCAGAGATCAGATCTTCTGTATGAAAAGGGCTGACCGGCTCCGGCGCTCCCATCTCGGCAAAAGCGTCCAGCGACAACAACGGCAGATTTTTTCGCGCAGACTGGATCTCACGGCAGCGATCCAGCAAATAATTTCGGATAACGGTTCTGGCGTAAGCAGGAAATGCTCCCATTTCCTCCCGGTAGGAGACCGCCGCGCGGCAAAGGGCAATGCAGCCTTCCTGGTACAGATCATCATGTCCCATGCCGTCCACCGTCTCATTGGTCTTGATGCTGCGACGAAGCACCTGTTCCACCAGCGCAAGGTGATCCTCCACTCTCTGGCGCTGGAGTTCGTTCAAGGTAAATTCCATACTCATGATTTCCCTTCTTTCTGTGTTTGATTTTGCTATGCCGCTCTTGCTGCGGCGGCGCGAAACCTGCGGCTGAGCGCAATGACCTCGTCACAGCGCGCAGCGGAGAATTTAGCGATATGCGCATCCTCGGCGGGAAGCCCCATAGACAGCTGCAGCAGGCGGTAGGCTTCTTTTCGGCTCATAACGCCATTCTTCCAGAGGCTGTCCAGGGCCACATGCGCATCGTGCCGCTTTTTCCGCAGGGCCTTATCCGCCAGCGTCCCCATGGGAAGCATCGTTTTCCGGTGCGCGGCCACATAGCAGTCACAGGCGGGGTACCGTCCGCAGACATAGTATTTGGCATCGGGGTCCGGGGCCTTGTCACCGTAGACCACGCTGGCCGGGCGAAGATACGCCTTGGAACCACAGGCAGGGCAAGTGATGTTGATTCGTTTCATACAAGATCTCCTTTCTGTTTCTGATATTTTGGAACGAGGGTGCAAGGTGATGAATCTGTGAGGTATTCCATCGGACACTGCTCAGAACTGGTCATTTCCCAAATCAAGTATCTGGAAAAGAGGGAGGAGAAGGCGTCCTTGCTGAGCGTTCCGATACATTCTCCCGGATCGATCCGCTCTCCGGTTTCTTCTTCGAACTCCCGAACGCCGACAAGCAACGGCGCGCCATCCTGTCGGATCGCCGCGAGACAACCGGAGCAGTCAACCTTGCAGGGATGTGGGCACGGCCCACAGGGGACATAAATGGCGTTACGCCAGTTTCCTTTGCAGCTGAACAGCAGTTCATACAGGTTTCGTTTGATTTGATCCATGGGAGCCTCCTTAAAAATCCCTCGTAGTATTACGCGCCGCTCAAGGGGGGCATCGTCCCCCTAAAATTTGAACTTTTTGTAAAGAATAGAAAAAGCGGCCCGCATATAGCAGACCGCTTGACAGTTTCAAGAAATTACGTATAATATAAATCAAATTATCATAATATAGTTTATCATGCGAAAGCCGTGAATATTGGAGGTGGCACAGGTGAACTTTATCGGACGAAAAGAAGAATTGAATACGCTGGAAAAGGAATTTCGCCGGGATGGCAGCTTTGTTGTGATTTATGGCCGGCGCCGTATCGGAAAGACAACGCTGATCAAAGAATTCATCAAAGACAAGCAGGCATTTTACTTCCTTGCGACGGAGGAAGTGGAGTCCCAGAGCATGAAGCGTCTTGCCGGCGTGGTAGCCCGGGTAACGGGCAACTCCATGCTGCAGCGGGTCACCTTCACAGACTGGCTGGATCTGTTCCGGGAGATCGCCAACTACCGTCCGGAGGAAAAGAAGGTGCTGGTCATTGATGAGTTTCCGTATTTGGTCAAGACGAACGCGGCCTTTCCGTCCATTCTGCAAAATGCCTGGGACGAGATCCTGAAGGACAGCAATGTGATGCTGATCCTCTGCGGGTCGCTGATCAGCATGATGCAGAAGCATGCCCTCTCTCACGATAGTCCGCTTTATGGCCGGCGCAGCGCACAGATCCGCTTGAAGCCGCTGCCGTTTACAGACCTCTATGCCGTGCAGGGACAGCCGTTCTCCCAGGCGGTGGAGCAGTATTCCGTAACGGGCGGCATCCCGAAGTATCTGGAGTTTTTTGAACCGGGAGAAGACCTCTACCGTCAGATTCAGGAAGTTGTACTGTCCAAGAATGGATTTCTCTATGAGGAACCGAACTTCCTGCTGAAAGACGAGGTACAGTCCGCAAACAGCTATTTCTCCATCATTCGCGCCATTGCAGATGGCAACCACAAGCTGGGCAAGATCGCGGGCGCCCTGGGCATGGAGACATCCTCGCTGACACCCTACCTCTCCACGTTGATCGATCTGGACTTTCTGAAAAAGGCAACGCCGGTCACGGAGAAGAATCCGGAGAAGTCCCGAAAGGGACTCTACTTCATTTCAGATAATTTCATCCGCTTCTGGTTCCGTTATGTCTATCCCTACAAGGGAGAGCTGGAACTGGACAATCAGCAGATCGTTCTGGACGAGTTGGAGAAGGACTTTATCCAGAAATTCGTTGCCTTCTCCTACGAGGACGTCTGCAAGGATATCTTTGCCTCCCTGTGCCGGAACAAGGCGGTGGACTTCGTGCCCTCCCGCATCGGCTCCTACTGGCTCAATGACATCAACGGCGATATGGAGATCGATGTGATGGCGGTAGATCACCAGAAGAAGCAGGTATTCGCCGGGGAGTGCAAGTACCACAACAAGCCGGTGGATGCGACGGTCTATTATGAGCTGGAGGAGAAGGTAAAAAAGTCTGCGGAACTGCGCACGGCTTTCCCCGGGTACAAGGTACTGTACGGTCTGTTTTCCAAGAGCGGGTTTACGCAGCGGATGCTCGACCAGGCCGAGGGGCGGGATGATATCCTCTTGGTGAATGAAGATCGCTTAGTGACATTGTAATAGCACGGAAAAAAGTGCAGATGTCTTACATGAACATCTGCACTTCTTGGGCTTGGTTCAACGTGGATAGACGTTAGTCAGATTGTGCTCTGATTAACAAATGGTATATATTTTCCCACTCATCAGATATTGGCAACAAACTAATATGATCATAATAGTCAGAGGCAATAATGGCAAATGTATTGGGTTTAGCCGTTTTTCGAAGAATTTCTACTTGATTTTGGTTAGGGCTATCATCAAAAGCAGTTAGCATGAGCAGATTGATTGCGGAATCATCGTCAAAACCGTAGGGGAGAGTGCCGAAAAGGTAATTGTTCCACATTCCGTATCTGCCAGTTTCTTGAATTTCTCCGTAATAGTTATATCTACCATTAGCACTTGCGTTTGACTCAATCTGAGGATTAGCAAAATCAATGCTATCGTAAGTTGTATTGCCAATTTCTCGAGTATCATTTTCAAATGAATCAACCGGAATATCAATTTGGCTTGAGGTAGATGTAATAAAAAAAGCTACAACGTTCCCCTTGTCAACAACCGTTCGGAGAATTGCTTTATTGAGAATATAAAACTTGTTCGTGAGAGTATTGTTGTCAAATGTAATATATGGTGTTCCAAATAGATCTGTAATGTACTCATCCGATATGGATATGTAAATGTGCTTCAGCTTTTGATTATTTTCGGAAATCGCTGTTGAGCGATGGTAAGTATTTGTTGCAACATAAACAGCAAATGCAAGTAAACAGGCCAAAATAACTTCGCTGGTAAGTTTTAAGAGGACTCTTCCTGCAAAACTTTTCTGTGCACTGGCATATGCGGCGTTTAACTTGTTGTCAAGCGATTTCAGCAGTTTTAGATGGCCTTTCATAGCGTGACCTCCGCAAATTATATTGAGACGGCCATGGCGATATTTTCCTTTTTAATATATCATGTTTTAATAGAATGGACAACTATAATGTAACCGTCAAACCTAACCGCGCATAGACACACATGAGACAATAGTAGCGGAACGTTGCGTGAACTGCTACCCGTCAAGAGGACAGTGAAAAAATATAAAGGTTTCTTGGCCAGCAGCCATGTGCTGCTGGCCGCTTTTTATGCAGCGAGACAACGCTCATGCTTTTCCATCGGTGTTAACACACCCAGATTGCGCTGCACCCGCCTGGTGTTGTAGTAATGGATATAGTTCTCAATCGTCTGAACAAGCTCGCGTTTGCTGGTGAACCGTTTGCCGTAATAGCGTTCCCGTTTCAAAATGCCCCAAAAGCCCTCCATCGGACCGTTATCAATGCAATGTGCTACACGAGACATACTCTGCGTCATTCCAGCCTGCGTGAGCTTGTGGTGGAAAGTGCGGTTGGTATACTGAAAGCCTCTGTCGCTATGGAATAGCGGATGTGCATTTGGATTGGCTTGAGTTGCCTTGTCAAAAGTCTTGAAAACCAATGGATTATCATTGCGCTCACCGAGCACGTAGGACACAATACGCCGGTCGCAAAGGTCGAGGATGGCGCTTAGATAGAGTCTGTGGATATCGTTTCCCTCGTACCACTTGAATTCTGTCACATCGGTGAGCCACTTCTCGTTGGGCTTTGCGGCATAAAATCGCCTGTTCAAAAGGTTCTCTGCAAGGTACTGCGGGTTCTTTGCCTGTCTGGTGCAGCCATGGTTGTTGTACTTGATTGTAGAACGGATATCTCTGGTCCGGCAGATGCGGAGCACCCGCTTGTCATTGACATGGATACCATGGTCATGGCGTAGATCGTCATTGAGTCTCCGGTAGCCCTTGTCTGGACTTTCCTCATGGATCTTCTCAATCGTATCCGCAAGGCGTTCATTCTCCGCAGTTCGTCGGCCCAGCCTACCGGAAGCCCATCTGTGGTAGGCCGAGCGTGCCACATGGAGCGACTCACAGGCCAGTTCGATCGGATACCCCTTTTCTTCGTGTGCTTCCCGGATTGCAGCATAGATATGGCGCTGTTTCACTTCCGAAAGGCATCTCTCCTCTCGATCTCGTCCAATTTTTTTAGCAGGTCACGCTCCATTTCCGCCAGATACAGCTTGTGCTTGAGCTGCTCGATCTCGATCTGAGCCTTCTCCAGTTCGGTCCGGGGGGCCTGATCCTTCTTGCGCTTTCCGCGCCGGTCCTCCAGACCGGATTCGCCCATCTCCTCAAACCGCAGCGTCCATGTGCGTACCTGCTGGTAGCTTACTTTATACTTCAAGGCCATCTCACCATAGTTTTTTCCACTGGCCAGACAGTCCTTGACGATCTGAACACGTTCTTCCTGCGTGGTGTCTCGCCCTTGCCTCATGTAACTTCTGCCTCCTGAATTCCTTCTGGAGTTAAAATCTCCATGGGCATTATACACCTTTATCCACTTTTGGAGGCTCCTTGTGCTGCGAATACAATATCTTTGGCAGATACTAAGTATACTATCTTTTCCAAACAAGTACTCCTTTACCGCAGCTTCTTTGACTTCCGGAGGATAGCAACGGTTCCTTTTTGATTGAACAAATGCATTTGACCCTTCCGCTCTATATAGAGCTATCCATAGTTCAATTGTTGATATGACTACTGATAATTTCGCCGCTGCAGATTTAAGCCCCATCTCACCCCGAAGGTATGCCTCTACGATTTGAGCCTTTTCTTCTGGACTGGCTTTTGTTTTCCGTGGCATAATAATGCTCCCCTTGATTTTCAGCAAATTTGTTTTTTCACTGTTTCATCAAAGGGGAGCATATCAGCGAAAGGTTTCGCTACTGTTGTATTGTGGGATGTCAGAATGACAAGCGCAGAGTTGAAACATCGGGCGGAGCTACAGGAGTGGGCGGCACAAATCCAGGAATGCCGCAGCAGCGGTCTCTCCGTAAGTGAATGATGCCGGAAGCGGGGCGTTACGACAACCACTCTTGGCAAGTTTCTCAGGTCTTCCTCTTTCTTTTTGCGAAAGCCCGGATCAAGCTGAGTTAAAAAAACATTAAAATACTGTACGGTGGATTGAAAAAATGAGCCAACAGGACTATTTTATACAAGGTGAGTGTGTAAAATCAAATTTTTTAGGGGGAGGCGGATAAAAATGCCGCACCGAAAGAAGATTTTACTCTCAGACAGTAATGAAGCCTTCAGTATGCTCCTGGCGGATTCCCTGCGTGAGCGCGGAAACTTCCATGTATTTCACGCAAAGGATGAGGACGAGACAACCAAGGCGCTCCACCGGCACCGACCTCACGTTCTTCTGCTGGATTTTCTGCTGCCGCACAAGGGCGGCTTTCACGTTATGCAGCAGCTGCGTGAGGGCGGACACAAAATCTCGACGATCTTTATGACAGCGCTGCCGACGCACAAGGTCATAGAGGAGGCATACCGTTTGGGCGCAAGCTTTGTGCTCCCGAAGCCTTTTACGACAAGGGCGCTGGCCGAACGGATACACGATGCACTGCACAGTGATCGGCCCTAATTTGCACACATCAAAAATAGTGACCGCCATCTCAAAGTGAGCTGCTGCTCACCGAGATGGCGGTCTTTTATTTATGAGGCATATAGCATTCTTTCGGGGCTCTCGCGGGAAGCAGCTTTTCAGCCCATGTTTCATCAGTTTCGCTCAGTTGCGGCGCGTTTTGCAGAACCCACAGCAGATAACGGTACGGATCAAGGCCATTCTCCTTCGCCGTTTCAATCAGGCTGTAGATCACGGCGCTGGCCTGCGCGCCACCGGGCGTATTGGCAAAGAGCCAATTTTTCCGCCCCATCACAAATGGTTTAATGCTGCGCTCGGCACGGTTGTTGCTCAGCTCCAGACGGCCATCCTCCAGAT
>ENA-OUQN01000194-OUQN01000194.1-human-gut-metagenome-genome-assembly--contig:-NODE-194-length-53708-cov-6.302760_pt1 | contig 53708 bp, 50 predicted proteins | sample MGYA00237950_ERZ548832 | MGnify/ENA primary metagenome ERZ548832 (study PRJEB26490, sample SAMN05194703) | human gut metagenome | biome: terrestrial biome; feature: human-associated habitat; material... | reverse complement strand
CAAATTATGCGCGCAGCAGACTGCAGGCCTTTTTGTCGGAAAACAAGATGTTTTCCGACAGCCAAAAAATCCCGGAGCAGCAGCTCCGGGATTTTTGTTGTCTTCAGCGAATGATCGCCTTGATGAACGGCTCCGCCGGGGGCGCGTCCGGGGTGATCGTGTAGCAGGCGGCGAGCTCTGCGACCGCCCTGCGGGCGGCTGCCTCATCGGCCGCGTGGATCGTCGCAAGCGACTCCCCTGCCGTGACCGGCTCGTCCACCTTCTTGCGCAGGACAATGCCGACGCTGTGGTCGATCACGCTGTCCTTCGTCGCACGTCCGCCGCCGAGGCGCATGGACACGAGGCCCACGTCCGTCGCCGCGATGTGGCGCACATAGCCGCTCGCCGGGGACGGCACCTCCATCTGCACCGGCGCCATGGGCAGGCGCGACGGGTCATAGATCGCAGCCGGGTCGCCGTCCTGCGCCGCGACAAACTCGGCCAGCTTTTTGAGCGCCGAACCGTCCGTGATCGTCTGCTCCAGCATGGCGCGGGCCGCCGCATCGTCGGCCGCCATGCCCGCCTGCGTGAGGATGCAGCTGCCGAGCGTCAGACACAGCTCGAGCAGCTCGCTCTTGTATTCCCCGCGCAGCGCCGCGATGGCCTCCTTGACCTCAAGCGCGTTGCCGACGGCGTGGCCGAGCGGCTCGTCCATGTCCGTGATGACGGCGACCGTCTTGCGTCCGGCCATTTTGCCGATCTCGACCATCTCGGTCGCAAGCTCGCGCGCGTCGTCCAGCGTCTTCATAAATGAACCGCTGCCGCACTTGACGTCCAGCACGATGATATCCGCGCCCGCAGCCAGCTTCTTGGACATGATGCTGCTGACGATGAGCGGAATGCTCGCCACGGTGCCGGTCACGTCGCGCAGGGCATAGAGCTTCTTGTCCGCGGGGTCGAGGTTCGCCGTCTGACCGGCGATGACCATGCCGACGCGGTCCACATTCTCCAGAAACCGCTCCATGGGCAGGTTGATGTTGAAGCCCGGAATGCTCTCGAGCTTGTCAAGCGTGCCGCCCGTGTGGCCGAGGCCGCGGCCAGACATCTTCGCCATCTTCACGCCGAGGCTCGCCACCATCGGCACGAGCACGAGCGAGGTCTTGTCACCCACGCCGCCGGTCGAGTGTTTGTCCGCCTTGACGCCGGACACACCCGATAGATCCAGCGTCTCGCCGCTGTGCATCATGGCCATGGTCAGATCCAGCGTCTCGCGCCGGTCCATGCCGCGGAAATAGATGGCCATCGTCATGGCGGACATCTGATAATCCGGGATCTCACCGCGGCTGTAGCCGTCGATCATATAACGGATCTCCTCCGTCGTGAGGGCCTGCCCGTCGCGCTTTTTCACGATCAGATCGCTCATTCTCATCGCCGATATGCTCCTTTGTGTTTTTCTTGCCATGAGTATACCACGCCGGCGCCGGAATTGCAATTCAGCGCGGGAAAATGAGGTATGGCCGGCCGTCGATCTCGCGCAGCACGGTCTCGGCGCCACGCGGCAGATTTGGCGTGTCCGCCGGGATGGCAATGAGCATCCGCTTGCCGTCAAATGTGGTCAGCACGCCGTCCGGCGCAGAATACCAGAGCACGTCAAGCCCGTCGTCCGGCGCGGACTTTTGTGCCTGCGGCGGAGCGGGAGCCCTGGCCGGTGCGTCCGGAATGTCCCATGTCTCGTCGGCCGCAAACAGGATCGGATCCGGCAGGCGCGCGCGCTCGAGCCGCGTGAGCCGCTTGCGCAGCGTGAGCCAGCCGCTCCCGTCCGGCAGCATCAGGCCGAGATACGCGCGCGCCTGCTCGCCGCACACGGCGAGCCGCAGGCGGTCGGCATCCGCCTTTGCCCGCGCGGAAAACACCGTGAAGAGCCCGGCCTGCGTCACGCTCAGCGTGCCGATGGGCTTGTTTTGCTGCAGGATCGGATAATCAGGCATAAAAAATCACTCCCGCACCAGACTATGCGCGGGAGTGATAGATTTAGAACCAGAGTCAGCCGACGCTGTAGCCGCCGCGCACCATGACGGTGGTGTCGGCGGTCGCCTGAATGCCGGCGCCGTCGGCCTGCACGAGGTACAGGTGATTTTCCGTCAGCTTTGCCCCAACGGCGGCGCTCTCGCCGGTCGTGAGGTCAATGGCGGCGCTCTGCGTCACGGCGGCAGTGCCCGTGCGCATGAGGAGCTCCGTGCCGGCGCGGCCGGTGAGCGTCTGGCCGCTTTCTAGCGTCACGAGCACATACGACCCGCCCGCAGCGGCGACCTGGTCGGCAAACTGATCTTCCATCTCGCGGACTTCCCCGTCGAGCGTGGAGCGGTAGGCGTCCTCCATGCGCGGCTGCACCACATCCTGCAGGTAGCTGGATGTGACGAGCGGGTCTTCCTTTGTGCCGTAGTTTGCGACGGCATACACGGTCACGGCGGCGACCATGGCGAGCGCGACGATGAGGATGATGGTGGTCAGTGTCTTTTTCTTCATAACCGTCCCTCCGTTTGGTGGCGTGGGTGTTTACTGCGGCAGGCCAAAGCTCACGGCGATCGCGTTGTCCACCTGGTGCATCGCAGGCTCGTCCAGGCGGCCCATGCGCTCGCGCAGGCGCGACTTATCGAGCGTGCGCACCTGCTCGAGCAGAATCACACTGTCGCGCGTCAGGCCGCAGCTGCGCGCTGCGAGCGAGATGTGCGTGGGCAGGTTGGCCTTGCCGGTCTGCGACGTGATCGCGGCGGCGATCACCGTCGGGCTGTGGCGGTTGCCTGTGTCGTTTTGAATAATGAGCACGGGGCGCATACCGCCCTGCTCGCTGCCGACCACCGGACTGAGGTCGGCATAATAGATATCTCCGCGTCGAACTGGATGCATAGCTTTCATCTCCGATGGAATATTTGCCCCGGTCGATATGTAGGGGCACAGTTATTTTCGCCATCGGAGCGAAATTTATACTTCAGTCGATGTACACGCGCTGCACGCGCTGACTCATGGCACACAGCAGCTCATACGGGATGGTGCCGGCCTTGTCCGCCTGCTCGGCCACCGAGAGGTCACAGCCAAAGATCGTGGCCACGTCGCCGGGCTGCACCTCGGGGATGTCCGTGACGTCGACCATGCACATATCCATGCAGATGCGGCCGACCTGCGGCGCGCGCTGACCGTGCAGCAGCACGTCGCCCTTGCCGGAGAGGCTGCGCAGCAGCCCGTCGGCATAACCGACCGGCAGCACGGCCAGGCGCATATCCCGCGGGCAGGTGAACGTGCGGCCGTAGCTGATCGTGTCGCCCTTGTGGTGATGCGTCACATCGGACACGCGGCTGTAGAGCGACATGGCCGGGCGCAGGTCGAGCCCGGCGGTCTCTTTGGCCGGGAACACGCCGTAGAGCAGCAGGCCGGGGCGCACCATGTCGAGGTGCATCTCTGGATAGTTGATGACGGCGCCGCTGTTGGCGCAATGGCGGATGGCGAAATGGTGGCCGGTCGCCTGCTCCATGCGCTCGATCGCGTGCGTAAAGCGCGAAAACTGCAGCTGCGTGTACGGGTCGCCGTTTTCGTCCGAGACGGCAAAGTGCGTGAACACGCCCGTGAAGTTCAGGTGCGGCAGCGAGAGCGCCTCGATCATCTCGTCGAGGTGGCTGTCGTCGTGTACGTCAAAGCCCGTGCGGCCCATGCCGGTCTCGAGCTTCATGTGCGCGTCCAGCCGCAGGCCGGTGCCGGCGAGAAAACGGTTGAGCTCGCGCGCATATTCGATGCTGCCGACCGCCTGCGTCACGCCGAGTGTGGCCAGATCGACCGCGATATTCGCCGACTGCGGGCCGAGCAGCAGGATGTTCATCGTCACGCCGGCGGCGCGCAGCTCCTCGGCCTCGTCATAGCAGTTGACGGCCACCCACTGGCAGCCCGCCCGCTGCAGCCGCTGCGCCACGCGCACCGCGCCGTGGCCGTAGGCATTGGCCTTGCAGACGCCGAGCATCTGGCAGCCGTCCGGCAGGCGGCTGCTGATCTCACGATAATTGTGTTCCAGATCATTGAGACTGATCTCTACCCAGGTTCGGATCTTGCGATTCATCGTTCATACTTCCTTGTTCCAGATTCCAGTTTTCCATGGTGCAGCGCAGACAGAGCGTGTCATCGACCGACAGCTCCGCGCACTGCGGTACCGTGCCGTCCAGATACAGACGCACGGCGGTATGATCGTCCGTGATGAGCTGCACGACCTGCAGCCCGTCCTCCGTCCACGTCAGGTCGACATAGCCGCTGCGGATGGCCTGCACCACATAGGGCAGCGCCGTCAGCGGCGTCAGGCCCGCGCCGTTGAGGTCGCCCGCCGGGAGGATAATGTCATCAAAGGCGAGCGTGCTCGCCCCGTCGCGCAGATGGGCCGTGACACCGGCCGCCTGCTCCGGCGCCGTGACCGTGAGGTCATAGCCGTCCGGCAGCTCCTGACAGGTGAGCGTGTAGTCCGTGACCGTGTCACCGCGCTGGACGCGCACCTGCGCCGTCACGGTGACGAGCTTGCCCGTGAGCGTGTCACGAAAGGCTTCAAACGTCTGTTCTCCCGCGCCGTGTCCGCACGCGGACAACAGCAGCAGGCTTATCATCAGTGCAGCGATCGCTTTGCGCTGCATACTGCCTCCTATCGGATGATGGGTTTTGTGACCTCCGGCAGGGCCGCGATCACATCGGTCGGGTTCATCGCATATTCGCCCATGCGCCCGGCGCAGAGGTCGCCCGCCCGGCCGTGCAGCCAGACGGCGGTCTGCACCGCGTCGCGCGCGGGCATCTGGCACAGCAGCGCCCCGAGCATACCCGCCAATACATCGCCGCTGCCGCCCTTGGCCATGCCGGGGTTGCCGACGCGCAGCACCGCCGCGTCCCCGTCGGGGAATGCGCAGACCGTCTCCGGCCCTTTGCGCACGACCGTGCAGCCGTGCCGGACGGCAAAATTGGACGCCGCCTCCGCCCTGCCGGTTTTATCCGGCCCGGCCAGACGGGCAAACTCCCCATCGTGCGGCGTGAGCACGATGGGCGCGCGGGCGCGCTCGAGCACCGCCGCGTCCTGCGCGACGGCAAAGAGCGCGTCGGCATCGAGCACGAGCGGTGTACCGGACTGCATAACGACCGCCTGCACCAGCGCCGTGAGCGTGTCATTCCGGCCGAGGCCCGGCCCGAGCACGCACACATCGCTCTTTTCCAGCCGCTCGAGCAGCACCGGCAGGGCGTCGCGCGCGAGCTTCCCCTCCGCCGACGGCAGCGGAAACGGCATCGCCTCGTCGTTTTTCACGGCGTTGACGGCATAGATCGCCTCCGGCACGCCGACGGACACCAATCCGGCGCCGCAGCGCAGGGCCGCCCGGGCGCACAGCGTCGGCGCGCCGGTATAGCCGATGCAGCCGCCGACGATGAGCACACGGCCGTAGTCATATTTATTGGTATCGGACGCACGCCGCGGCAAATACGGCGCGCAGGGTGCAATGCGATGCATAGCTTGCCTCCCGGACGGAAAAGGGGTGATTTTTCTCCGATTATTATAACGTTTTCGGCGCGCCGCGTCAAATTTTCTTCCCCTTTTACATTGATTTGTGCTGCAAAGTGTGGTATAAATAGCTTTGTTATTGAGTTTATTGCTTGGATCGGGAAAATAGTACCAAGGTTCCGCGCCAGAGAGGGACGCCGCCGGCTGAGAGCGCCCTGCGAGAAACGTGCTTTGTTCGCCCGTGAGCTCCGGCCAATCCCCGGCGGGTCCGCCCGTTACCGCGCACAGAGTGCGGCGCGCACGCGCCGAATTCGGGTGGTACCGCGGAAGTTTCCTTTCGTCCCTGTATGCGGGACGGGAGGATCTTTTTTTGTCCGCGATCCAGCAAGGAACGCAACGAACCACGAAAATCTTGCAACGGAGGAGTTGTTTGCATGAAAGAAATGCTGCAGAAGCTGCGCGAGGCTTCCGTCGCCGCCATTTTGCAGGCGGACGACATCACCGCGCTGGAAAACCTGCGTGTGAAGTACCTCGGCAAAAAGGGTGAGCTGACCGCCATCCTCAAGCAGATGGGCCGCCTGTCGGCGGAGGAGCGCCCGGCCATGGGCCAGCTGGCAAACCAGGTGCGCGCCGAACTGGAGGAAGCGATCGACCAGCGCCGCGAGGCGCTCAACGCCCGCATGCTCGAGATGCGTCTCAAGGCCGAGACGCTCGACGTGACCATGCCCGGAAAAGCGCCGGAGCTCGGCCACCAGCACCCAATGTATATCGTGCTCGATGAGATTAAGGACATCTTCGTCGGCATGGGCTTTGAGATCCTCGAAGGCCCGGAGATCGAAGAGGCCGAATATAACTTCACCAAGCTCAACACCAGCGAGGGCCACCCTGCCCGCGAGTGGTCAGACACGTTCTATCTGACCGAGGACAGCAGCATCCTCCTGCGCACGCAGACCTCCCCGATGCAGGTGCGCGCCATGGAGAGCAAGCCGCTGCCGATCCGCATGGTCGCCCCCGGCCGCGTCTACCGCAAGGATGAGGTGGACGCCACGCACTCGCCCATGTTCCACCAGATCGAGGGCATGGTCATCGACAAGGGCATCACGATGGCGGACCTGAAGGGCACGCTCAACACGCTCGTGAAAAAGCTCTACGGTGAGAACACCGTCACCCGCTTCCGTCCGCACCACTTCCCGTTCACAGAGCCGAGCTGCGAGATGGACGTGCAGTGCCACAAGTGCGGCGGCAAGGGCTGCCCCACCTGCAAGGGTGAGGGCTGGATCGAGATCCTCGGCGCCGGCATGATCCATCCGAAGGTGCTCGAGGGCTGCGGCATCGACACGGACGTCTACTCCGGCTGGGCCTTCGGCATGGGCCTGGAGCGTCTGGCGATGCGCCGGTTCAAGATCAGCGACCTGCGTCTGATCTTCGAAAACGACGTGCGCTTCCTGCAGCAGTTCTGAGAAAGGAGAGGCTACCATGATTTTAAGCAGAAAATGGCTCAATGAATTCGTAGACTGCTCGGCCTGGGCCGACCACGACTTTTCCGAGGCAATGACCCTCTCCGGCTCCAAAGTGGAGACGTTCACGGACCTGCACAAGAACATTCAGAATGTTGTCGCGGGCCGCATCGTGGAGATGGTGCGCCACACGAACTCCGACCATATGTGGGTCTGCCAGGTCGATGTCGGCGGCAGCGAACCGCTGCAGATCGTGACCGGCGCGCAGAACCAGAAGGTCGGCGACATGGTGCCCGTCGCGCTCGACGGCTCGCTCCTGCCCGACGGCAAGGAGATCCATGCCGGTATGCTGCGCGGTGAGCTCTCCAACGGCATGATGTGCTCGCTCAAGGAGCTCGGCCTGACGCTGCATGACTACCCATATGCCATCGAGGATGGCCTGTGGGTCATGCAGGAGGACGGCGTGAAGCCCGGCGACGACATTGCCGCCGTCATCGGCATGGACGACCACGTGGTCGAGTTTGAGATCACGCCGAACCGCCCGGACTGCCTGTCCGTGATCGGTCTGGCGCGCGAGGCCGCCGTGACGTTTGACAAGCCCCTCCGCCTGCACACGCCCGACGTCCCCGGCAGCGGCGAGGACATCCACGACCACGTCAGCATCCGCATCGACGATCCGGCGCTCTGCCCGCGCTACACCGCGCGCATGGTGCGCAACGTCAAGATCGCGCCGTCCCCGGCGTGGATGCGCGAGCGTCTGCGCAACAGCGGCGTGCGCCCGATCAACAACATCGTTGACATTACCAACTACGTCATGCTTGAATACGGCCAGCCCATGCACGCCTTCGACTTCTCATGCATCGGCGGCAAGCAGATCATCGTGCGCACCGCGCGCGAGGGCGAGACCATCCAAACGCTCGACGGCAACGCGCGTAAGCTCACGCCGAACATGCTGTGCATCTGCGACGAGGAAAAGCCCGTCGCGGTGGCCGGCGTCATGGGCGGCGCCAACTCCGAGATCGTTGGCGACACGGCCATGGTCGTCTTTGAGGGCGCAAACTTCAACGGTACGAGCATCCGGCGCACGGCCGCCGCGCTCGGTATGCGCACGGAGGCCTCCGGCCGCTTTGAGAAGGGCCTCGACCCAATGAACACCGTCGCGGCCGTTGACCGCGCGTGCGAACTCGTGGAGCTGCTCGGCTGCGGCGAGGTGATGCGCGGCACCATCGACGTGCTGCCCGAGCCCATCGTGCCCAAGACCGTGAAGCTCGAGCCGGACAAGGTCAACGGCCTGCTCGGCACGGACGTGTCCGAGGCGGAGATGCGCCGCATCCTGCTCGCGCTCGGCTTCGAGCTCGACGGCGACACGATCATCGTCCCGTCCTGGCGCGGCGACGTGGAGCACTACTCCGACATCGCCGAAGAGATCGCCCGCTTCTACGGCTACAACAACATCCCCTGCACGCTCATGCGCGGCCAGACCACCAGCGGCGGCTACACCGACGCGCAGAAGGCGGAGCGCAGCATCGGCACCATGGCCCGCGCGCTCGGCTACAGCGAGATCATCACCTACTCGTTCATCAGCCCGTCGTACTACGACAAGATCCGTCTGCCGGCGGACTCCCCGCTGCGCGACTCCATGAAGATCCTCAACCCCCTCGGCGAGGACACCTCCATCATGCGCACGACCATCCTGCCGTCCATGCTCGAGATCCTCACGCGCAACTATAACTACCGCAACAAGGCCGTGCGTCTCTACGAGATCGGCAAGGTCTACTTCGCCCGCCCGGACGGCATGGCCGACGAGCCGAAGCTGCTGTGCCTCGGCGGCTACGGCGGCGGCATGGACTTCTTCCAGCTCAAGGGCGCGGTCGAGCGCATCCTCGCCGGTCTGCGCATCACGGACGTGACGTTTGAGGCGGAGCATGACAATCCGTCCTATCACCCCGGCCGCTGCGCGAAGGTCTACGCCGGCGGCAAGCTGCTGGGCGTACTCGGCCAGATCCATCCGCTCGTGGCGGCAAACTACGGCGTGGACGCGGAGCTCTACACGGCGGAGCTGTGGCTCGGCGAACTGCTCGCCGCCCGCGGCGCGACCCCGGTCTACACGCCGCTGCCGCGCTTCCCGGCCGTGACGCGCGACATCGCCATCGTCTGCGCCGCCGATATCCCGGTCGCCAAGCTCTCGGCGTGCATCCTCGCCGCCGGTGGGCAGTACCTCAAGGGCTGCGAGCTGTTCGACGTGTACACCGGCGCGCCGATCCCGGTCGGCTACAAGAGCGTTGCCTTCTCGCTGACGCTGCGCGCCGACGACCAGACGCTCACCGACGACCACGCCGAGGAGACCATGCAGAGCGTTCTCAAGGCGCTCAAGGAGACTTTCAACGCGACCATCCGCTGAGCGGCGTCGAGATTTGGAATATTTTAAGAAATATTTCAGAACTTTTTTTGAAAACAGTTGGGAAATTGACTTTACAGTCTTGTGTTTTTTGGTATAATGAACACAAGAACTTGTGTAAGGGAGGGCTTCGCATGGAAGACGCAACCAGACGGTTTAATGCGATCGACAACAAAACAGAAATGAAGGAGATCCTCACTTCCGTGTATCATTCCCTTGTTGTCAAAGGGTACAACCCCATCAACCAGCTCGTCGGCTACATCCTCTCAGAGGATCCGACGTATATCACCAACTACAACAACGCCCGCAGTCTCATCTGCCGCCTTGACCGCGATGAGCTGCTGCAGGAGCTGCTGACCAGCTATCTGGACAAATAAGCAGCGCACGAAACGGAAAAAGCCTCTGCCGGCCGGCAGAGGCTTTTTCTATACACAGATAACGCATCCGCACGCACCAGACGCGCAACCGCAGCTCTTTCGATTGCGATGAGGCTGGTGTCCGTCTCATAGCGCGCGTCATGATGAGATCGAGCGCCGACTGCGCGCCGGTGGGCACCAGCTCCGTTCCGGTGATGACCGCGACGGTTTTCCCGTCCTGCACACAGGATTCCACCTGCATAGCGAATGCTATACTATCGCAGTGGAACAATCGGCGATTGAGGTGGAAAACCATGAACCTTTTGGGGCAAAATGGTCTATGTTCTGCCGCTTGAAAGTCCGTAGCTATGTATTGGCTGCGAATGTTGCAGGTACGTTAAAAGTTGCGCCGCTTCAAATTCTCAAGTTTCCCGTTGTCCTTCCACATAAGTTTTTGGATGCCGAGAAGTTCAATCTGCGGTTTTCGGACGCATCTGAGATCACGGAAATTGCGGACAAGCTGCGGTGGTATCGCTATCAAAAAGGACTTCGTCAGCGTGACGCGGCGGACTATGCGGGCATCGACCGCAGTACCTATATCCATTACGAAGAATACGGCAAGGACCTCTATCCGAAGGAGCATATGGAGAAGCTGGCGGAGCTGTTTGAGGTACCGCTGGAGGATTTGCTGGATGACTATAACCTGTTTCTGCTGCGGGGTCAGGGAGCGCAGATCAAGGCCATACGCCAGCGGCTCGGCTTGACGCAGAAGGCATATGCCGCGCAGCTCGGTGTCCCGCTGCAAAAGTTCAAGCGATGGGAACAGGGTAATGTGCAGATATTCAAATCTACATGGGAGAAGTATTTCAAACAGACATAACCATAGCAGTAAACGAGCAGACCGGCTGTTGAGGCTGGCCTGCTCGTTTGCTATGTATTATTGCTGCGCTTTCAGATGCTTCACGGCTGCGTCTACCAGTTCCAGCTTCTGCTCCGCGGAGCAGGGCAGCTTTTGGATGGATTTCAGCGCCTGCTCGGACTGGAACTTCGCCAGCTCCTGCCCAAGCTCCTGCTGCGCCAGCTTTGATTTCGGGAAGATCAGAAATACTTCCATGACTGCCCTCCTTTCCAGAGCGTTTTCTGCTTCAATCTATGCGTGTGTTCCGGCTGCTATGTAGACAAATAGAACTCGATTTCGCGGCTGCGAGGGAAATCGTATTGCTATGTGCCTTCTGCGGTGCGGGAATGCTTGCAATTCAAGGGCTTTTTGACCCTGAATTGTCTACACCGGACCGCCGTTTGCGGGCGGACTTTGCCTTCTGCTGACGGTGAACCTCCTTGGCGCAGGCGGGGCAGTATTTTGCCCTGCCGGAGCGGGCGAGAATACCCGTGCCGCAGACTTCGCAGCGGCGGAGTTTTTTCGGGCTGAGAATGGCCTGTTCCAGCTTTGGCTGCTGGGGCAGCACGGCGCGGCGGAACCACCGGCAGATCAGGCTGCGGGAGATAAACTGCGGGCAGACACCGTCCAGCAGCAGGCAGTCGCCATCCAAGAAGTTGCAGCAGCGCTTTGTAAGGCCGCGCACGCTGCGAAGCTGCCCCGGCGTCAGGCGGAAGAGCGTGCCGTCCGGCAGCCGCTCGATGGGGTCAAGCTTGTACATCTTCACCCTCCTTTGCGATGAGCTTTGCGTCCGCTGGGTAGTTCAGCGTAATAAGCGCGGGCTTGCCCAAGCCCTGCTTTTTTCGGATAATCAAGCCGCTGTACTCCAACTCCCGGAAGATTCGCGTGGCGCTCTGGCGGCTGCGGTGGAGTTTGGTCTGCGCCTGCTCCAAGGTGAAGTACAGCCGGATCGTGCCGTCCGGCTCGACGTAGCCGTTCTGTCGGGAAATGCTGGCTCTGTCCAGCAGCAGCGCATAGAGCACCTTGGCGTCGTTGCTGATGTCCCACAGAGCTTCGTCTTGGAGAAGAAACCTCGGGAGCGGCACATAGGACGCCGCCGGGCTCTGCGCCGTGAGCTTGCAAAAAGTTTTCATCTGACCTCCTGTCCCATCCATCAATCCATCCATTTTTGTGTTGATTGATTGATAGATTGATTCTCTTGTATCTTGATTTATTTCTTATTAGTTAGAGGATGAATTTCAGCCCCGATGAACGGCACGAAAACCGTCGTCCTGAAATCCGGTTGCGGAACGCTCCGGAGCGTCAGCTTGTCCACCGTCCGGAAAACCGGTGACGGAAAACCCACACATGGAAAATCCCGTTGTGGTCAAAGCTCATCTCTCTGCCGCACTTTCAGCAGCTCCCAGATCTCGGCCTGCCGCGCTTTCAGCTCGGCAACGTCATCTTCGTAAACGCGGCAGGTGCTGTTGATGCGGCGGCAAATCTGGTTGATGTTCGAGGCGACACGACTGACGGCAGCGGCCAGCTTTTTCTGCTCGGTGTAATCGACCTTGATGATGTACCCGTCAATCAGCATTTTCCGGGCATAAGCGCCGAAGTTGTGTGTCTCCAACTGGCGCATTTTGTGCTGGATGAGATTCAGTTCCTGCTCGTTCAGGCAGATTTCCTTGCGGATGGGTCGCGTGCGATCTGGCATGTATTACTTCCCCCTCAGTTCCAGACAGAACTCATCATCGCCTTCCTTCCGGATTCGCAGGTAATCCGTGTCGGAAAGTTCTGTTAAAACAACAGAAATCCTTTCCTCCGGCATGTTCAGCTGACAGGCCAGCTCCAACAACTCAACGCCTTCATCGCCAAGGGCGTAGAGGATTGCGGCGAAGCCTTTTGCCTCAACAGAAAGGTGCGTGTCTTGCAGCAGTTCTGTGGGGACAGTGGTCATGTGGGTACGGTTGTGGTAAGTGATCATAATGTTTCTCCTTTCAATTTTGAAAAACTTTGTTTGAAGGGCGGTTTGGAAGCGAAGCTGTTTGCCTTTCACTTTACAACGGACATTTTTCCTCAAAAACTTGGCACCCCCTTTCAAAAAAACTTTTCTTGCTCCTGATTCCCCCTCTACTTAGCTAAGAAAATCAGAGACCGGTTTGGTCCCAGATTTCTCGAAAAAGTTTCGGAGACGGCGAAACACTCTCTGTGCGCTGCTCCGAATTGCCCTTTCTACTTTCCAACGGACAAAATGATGCGGTCTGTCACGGTTTTGTCATAACAAAGACAAAAAAAGAAGCGCCTGCCACTACGACAAGCGCTTTGATTTTGCATCCATTATTCGAGCAAATCCTCTATATCCCTTTGATCGTATTCAGTTTTTTGCATCAGCCGACAGACACCGTCTGCCTCGTCCCGCTGCTGCAAAAGCTGGGCAAACGTCCGATAGAGTGCGGTCTGCCGCCGCTCGATCACGCCGCGGTTCTGCTGCATGGCATCTGCTGCCTTGCGGATGGACAGCCCCTCGGAAAAGCGTTTCCGGAAGAGATCGGCGTAGTCGTTGAGCACCGTTTTGAGCGACTGCTGGGCAAACGCGAGATCCTCACACATGGCCTGATATGCCTCGCGGTTGGATATGCCGATGTACTGCTTCCGTTCCCGGATGAGCTTGTATCGCCGCAGATCCATCCGGTAGTTTTCACAGATGTCCTTGGCGTACTCGTAGTAGGTTCTGCTGCAACGGATGGTGCGCTCCGAGTACTCGTCATCGACGTAAGTGAAGGGCTTGCTCTTGGGCTCAGGAAAGCCGTCCTCATATACTTCGCGGACGGTGCCTTCGTCGATCTCGCGCCGGGTCTGGCGGACGTATTTGTCCCGCAGCACACCATCGACTTCGACCTGCTCGCAGAAGGAGGTGTACCGGATGAGGTAGTAATGCTCGTTGTCTTCTTTGGAAAAGCTGGCATCCTTGCAGACCACGATGGACTCGCCGGTGTCGATGTCCTTGAGCACCCGGACAACGAAGATGGGCTTTCCGTCGTACCGTGTATAAAACCCGGCAAATACCCGTTTGAGTGCCATAAGAAAGCCCTCCTTCCGCTGATTTTCTTACAGTATAGCACAGATTTCGGCGGAGAGAAAGAGCGACGTTGGGACGGAGAAAACTGAGATTTGAGAGAATAGCAAGCACAGCCGCTGTCCGGACACGCGGCGATTTTGGGATAATCCCAAGCCCTTGTGATATTGACGCCGAGCGGAAAATGAGAAGTAAAACTGCTGCCAAGATATACGAACGATCTATGCGTGAGAGTCTTGCATGCAAGCTGTTTTTGAAATTAGAAAGTTTCGCAACGTGATGCGAAGCTCTCTTGCCTTGTGATCGAGAAAGATGTATAATTAGAACGATATTTGTAGCCGGAGGTCGAACGGAAATGGCTATTTCGTATAATAAGCTCTGGAAACTGCTCGTTGATAAAAAGATGAGCAAAGCCGATCTGCGCAAAGCGGCAGGCATCGCGCCGAACACCATGACCCGGCTGCGGCGGGATGAGGAAGTCACGCTGGCGGTGCTCAATAGAATCTGCGTTGCGTTAGATGTCAATATCGGAGATGTGATGGAGTTTGCGCCGGAGAACGAAGCTGGGTAACGCATATCGACAAGTCAAGTGAAAATGCTCGGTACAGCAGTTACTGGAAAAATACTTTGATGGAATGGGAGACAATGATATGGCTTTTGAAGCAAAGGACTATGCTATCAGCGATATTCTAAATAAATCTGTATTTGACATTCCAAGGAACCAGCGTAGATACGTTTGGAAGAAACCACATTGGCAGGATCTTTACGAGGATATTGTTTTCTCAATTACCGAAACAAAGCCGCACTTTGTTGGAAGCATCGTGCTTGAAGGTGAAGGAAAAAAGGATGGCCTTTCATATTACACTATCATTGATGGACAGCAACGACTTACCACAATAACGATTGTTCTGCTGGCTATTATGAAGCATTTTCATGAGAATGATATGACAGATGACTTCCTTGGAACAATATCGTATCTACAATCCAAAAATAACAGTAACCAAGATATTACCATTCTCAATTCTGAGTACCATGTATCGCTTGCCTCGTTAATCCGCAATATGATTGCGCTCAAAGATAAGAGCCTTTCCATGGCATCTTTTGTTGAGGCAAATACACTATCTAAGACAAAAGACAAGTGTATTGGCGATGCTCTCAGATTTTTTTACTCAGCAATCAGAGACGACGTGCAGCAAGTTGATAACGTACAAAAGCGCCTGCGAGAAATCAGAAATGCAGTGCTAGACATGACGGCAGTTAAGATTGTATCTAGTTCTGAAGAAGACTCGTATACAATTTTTGAAATCCTTAATGCAAGGGGGCAAGAACTTGCGGCGCATGAATTGTTGAAAAACTACATTATGCGATATATTCAGCCCACTGAGCGCCGTGATGATGCTAAGATGATGTGGGAAGATATGGAACGGGCAGTTGGTTCATCCATGGATAAGTTTATCAAACATTATGCTACTCATCGTTTCGGCGACACAAGAGATAAATACAATTCGCCATATCAGGCAATTCAGAAGGCAACCCATGGTCAAAATATAGGAGAGCTTTTTGATGATATCAAGTTAAAATCAGAGTACTATAGCAAGATTATCCATCCCGATAAGGGTGAAGATGGAAACTGTGACGAGATAGAGTATGCTATTTTCGACTTTTTCCGGACAAAGCGGTTTGAACAATTTAGACCAGTCTTGCTTAGCTTAATCCACCAAAGATCGCTTGGAAAACTGAGTTCCCAAAAGTATGAGCTCACGCTAAAATATATCTACAACTTTTTTGTTTGCTATACTATCATCGGTGAAGAAAAGTCGAATAAGCTGGAAGATGTTGTGTTCAAGTATGCTCGTATGTTGGAGGATTCCTATTCTGACGAATTACTGCAAGAATTTGCCAATAATTTGAAACGCAAGATTCCAAGCTACGAATGGTTTTTGAATGCGTTCAAAAATGTTGGCTGGTCAAATCACTACGACCTTTATAAGGGAGAGAAAAATAAAACTAGAGTACAGATTATTCTTGAGGTAATTGAGCTGTTTGTATCTCAGGCACATAATGCACATGATTTTACAGTAGAGCATATATTGCCCGATTCTGATGGAATTACAAATGCCCAAATTGGAAATCTAATTCCACTTGAAGATGCGTTAAATAGGAGCTGTGCAAACAAATCTTTAACAGATAAATGTGGTTTTTATGAAAAGTCCAGTTTTACATCCGCAAGAGGCATTGCGACTCGCTTCAGGGAGAAACCATTTGATCCATCCAAACGAACAGAATACCTTGCAAAGCTAATGTATAACAACATCTTGGAGTTAAACCAATTTGATTATTCTAAGGATTGATTTTTAAGAAGATCGTGTACCAACGATTATAGAACAATCAAGAGGCAATCAGAATTGTGTATGATAAAGATTGTGGTTTAGCTTATTGGAAATGGGTTCATAACAAAAGGAGTATCCACTATGTTACATCCAGGTCTATATGAACAAGTCATCAACAATGCCCTGATCAGCGAGCTTGCGGAGATCCCTGAAGCCCGCAAGTCTGTTGCGCCCATTGACAAGGCGGAAGCCTCCAAGGTGCTGGCGCAGTATCTGGCAGATGTGGTTCAAAAGGGCTTGGATAACGTGCTGGTCAACGGCGGGGATATTTCTGCCCAGATCGGGCTGACCAACCAGATCGTTGATCTCATTCAAAATACAACGAAAGAAGCTGACTTTGCCGCGCTGGGCGTTGACCGGCGGGCAGAGCAGCTTCTTGCGCTTTTGCGGGAGACCGACCCGCGGCTGGCGGTGGGGAAAACAGCGGCGGATATAGAGCGCCCGGAAACCTCCATAGCGCAGAGCTCGCTTTTCACCGGGGCCGTGCATGAGCCCCAGATGTTCACAGAGCTCAAGAAAGAGATCGTCTCGGCTGACCGGATCGACATGCTGGTGTCCTTCATCAAATGGAGCGGCTTGCGGCTCATTATGGACGAGCTGCGGGAGTTTACGCACAGCGGCGGCGAGCTCCGCATCATCACCACCTCCTACATGGGCGCTACCGATGTGAAAGCCATAGAGGAACTGCGAAAGCTGCCCAATACGCACATCAAGGTCAGCTACAGCACCAAGACGACCCGGCTCCACGCCAAGGCATATATCTTTTACCGCGAAACCGGCTTCACGACGGCTTATGTGGGCTCGTCCAACTTGTCCAATGCGGCGCTGACCAGCGGCCTCGAATGGAACACTAAGGTAACGAAACGCGACCTGCCCGAAACCATCGACAAGATCGCCGCTACCTTTGAGTATTACTGGAATGACCGCGAATTTGAATACTACGCGGAGGATCAGCGAGAGCGCTTGGCGCGGGCGTTGAAGGCGGAAAAATATTTCGACACCAACAATGCCGACGTCTACACCATGGACATCAACCCATATTCCTACCAGCAGGAGATTTTGGACAAGCTGGAGGCAGAGCGCACTGTTCGTGGCTATACGCACAATCTGGTGGTGGCGGCCACCGGTACCGGCAAGACGGTCATCTCTGCACTGGATTACAAGCGTTTCCGCAAGCAGAATCCGGATAGACCCTGCCGCCTGCTCTTTGTGGCGCACCGGGAGGAAATTCTCAAGCAGAGCTTGTACACCTTCCGCGCCGTGCTCAAGGACGCAAACTTTGGTGAGCTATTTGTGGGCAACTATAAGCCAGAGAGCATCGACAACCTGTTTCTGTCCATCCAGACTTTCAACTCACAGAGCTTCACGGAAAAGACGCGTCCCGATTTTTACGATTACATCATCGTGGACGAATTCCACCATGCTGCCGCGCCGACTTATCAGAAGTTGTTGTCCTACTACCAGCCGCGCATCCTGCTGGGCTTAACCGCTACTCCAGAGCGTATGGACGGCAAGAACATCCTGCCCTACTTCAACAATCGTATCGCCGCTGAGATCCGTCTGCCGGAAGCCATTGACCGAAAGCTCCTGTGCCCGTTCCAATATTTTGGCGTTACCGATACGGTGGATCTGAATGCACTCAAATGGTCTGCCGGCGGCTACCAAAAGAGCGAGCTGGAGCACATCTACACGTTCAGCGGGGCGGTTGCCGACCGCCGCGCTGACCATGTGGTGACGGCACTGCTGAAATATGTGACGGACATTGACGAGGTGAGGGGTCTCGGCTTCTGTGTAACGATAGATCACGCGGAATTTATGTGCCGGTATTTTAACGACCACAATATCCCGTCCATGTGCCTCACCGGGCAATCTTCGGACGAGGAAAGAGCGGCAGCCAAGCGGCGTTTGGTGTCCGGCGATGTGCGGTTCATCTTCGTCGTGGACATCTACAACGAGGGCGTGGATATTCCGGAAGTCAATACTGTTCTTTTTCTGCGCCCCACAGAGTCGTTGACGATCTTCTTGCAGCAGCTTGGACGTGGCCTGCGTCTATCCGAGGACAAGGAATGCCTGACCGTGCTGGACTTCATCGGTCAGGCAAATCGAAAATACAATTTTGAAGATAAGTTTGCAGCGCTGCTGTCGAATACCACCCGCAGCGTGAGCCGGGAGATCAAGGACGGTTTTGTGTCCGTCCCCAAGGGCTGCTATGTCCAGTTGGAGAAGAAGGCGGCCAAATACATTTTGGAGAATATCCGCGCGTCCTATGGCAATACGGCTGGGTTGGTGGCTCGCGCAGCCTCCTTCACGGAGGACAGCGGGTTGGAGCTGACGCTCAAAAACTTCTTGGATTACTACCACCTTGACCCACGGGCGATCTACAAGTTTTCCTCCTTCTCTCGCATTTGTGCCAGAGCGGATGCCATCGAGGACTTTTCGGAGCCGCTGGAGGACATCCTGACCAAAGCGCTTGCAAAGCTCGCCGTGGTTGATTCCCGCCGCTGGATTTCGTTCCTGTTGGACATCCTTCCGCGTTTGGACAACCTTGATTTTACAGCGCTTCCAGATGCGGAAAAGCGGATGATGCAGATGTTTTACATCACTGTTTGGGGCAAGGCTGTGGAGGACTGGGACGACGAAGAGGTGCTTAGTAACCTCTATGCCCTGTCTGACAGCACAGTTCTGCTCGGCGAGCTCTTGGAGCTGCTGCGCTATCGCTTCGAGCAGATCGACTTTATCGACGAGCCGGTGGAGTTGGGCTTCGACTGCCCGCTGGATCTGCACTGCACCTATACCCGCGACCAGATCTTGGTGGCGCTGGACTTTATGAAGCCGTCCACCGTTCGTGAGGGCGTGAAGTGGCTGCCGGAGAAAAATATCGATGTGTTCTTTGTGACGCTGAACAAGGCGGACAAGGACTACTCGCCAACCACCATGTACAACGATTATTCCATCAATGAGAGCTTGTTCCATTGGCAGAGCCAGAGCACCACGGCGGAGAATTCACCCACCGGTCAGCGCTATATCCACCACAAGGAACGCGGCAGTAAGGTACTGCTGTTTGTCCGTGAGTTTAAGGCGGATCGTATGACCGGCGGTGCGGAAGCGTACACCTATCTGGGCACGGCGAACTACGTGAAGCACACGGGCAGCAGGCCGATGAATATCACCTGGCAGCTGGACCGCCCAATCCCGGCGAAGTTCTTGAAGAAGACAAATAAGTTGGTAGTGGGATAAAACAATTGTGACACAAGGGAGGGATGAGCGTGTTTTTTGTCTTTGAGCGCCAACCGCCAAATACGGCGGATTACAAGAGTTCTGTTTTATTGATTAAAGACCACTGGGATGATTGGTTTAAGTATGAAACTCAGTTTTTCATGTCATACGTTGATATGATGGGGGAATCTCATGATATCGGAGCTGTAAAAATAGGACAAGAGAACATGGAGAAGGGCCAGCGTTCTCCAGCCCTACCAGTTCAATTTAACCAGCTTCCTGCGGATTGTTTCTCTTTAGGCCAAAGCGATTTTTATTATGAAAATATCAATCATTTGGGCGATGGAATCAGAGAGCAAATTTTAGCAAATATGCAAGATTTAGCGTATGATCCAGACCTATATGCTGTAGTTCGAAATCAAGAGGTAACTCGCATATCACTTATGCGTGATGTTACACATTTTATGATTACACACCAGTACCAACGTATAGCCAAAGGAAACGCAAGATTAACCAATTATGAAATTGAATATACTTATCCAGTTGTGGAAGGACTGTGTGAAACCAAACTAAATTTCAACGTTGTTCCGGATTCAAATCCTCCTACGAATATTCATGTTGTGATAGGACGCAACAATGTCGGAAAAACATACCTAATAAAGAATATTCTTTCTTCGATTTATTCTATCGATGACGGTATTGATCATGGCATACTGCGTGCAACCAATGATTCTACAGGGCGATTGGTGCGAGCTCGAAAGCAGGTGTTTGCCAATGTGCTTTGTGTTTCTTTTAGTCCATTTGACGATTATTCTGATATTTTGTATCGTGTATCAAATAAAAAAGCTATGCCGTTTACCTATATAGGTCTTAGGCAAACTTTTCCTAGTACCGATAATATTACGGACGCAGGAGTAAAAGGGGTTAAGGATGCTATTGGGTCAATCTCCTTATCAGATATATTAAGCAATGACTTCTACAAGAGCTTAAAAAACTGCATACATTCTCAAAGAAAACTCGAAATGCTTAATAAGACTATTAGCGTATTAGAGTCAGACCCAGTATTTGCACGCTCGGATTTAAAACATTTAATTGATGTGGGGAAAAGTATACCAGAATCTGACTTACAAGAAAGGACAGGGGCTGTATTTAAAAGATTGAGTTCTGGTCACCAAGTTATCATGCTCACACTCGTGCAGTTAATAGCGTACCTTACCGAGCGAACATTTGTGATATTGGATGAGCCGGAGAACCATCTGCATCCTCCGCTTTTAGCTGCTTTCATAAGGGCTTTGTCAGAACTGTTGATTAGCTATAATGGCGTTGCCTTGATAGCCACACACTCACCAGTGATTTTGCAGGAGGTTCCGAGGAAATGTGCTTGGAAGCTTAATCGAAATGGTAATGAAGTGACTGTGAGCAGGTTGGAGATAGAATCATTCGGTGCAACAATAGGTGCCTTAACAAGGGAAGTATTTGGGTTAGAAGTGCGACAATCGGGTTTTCATAAAATGCTTTGTGACGAAGTAAATAAGGGACTCGGCTATGGCGAAATTAAAGACTTGTTCCATAATGAATTGGGGGATGAGGCATTAGCGCTTTTGAGGACCTTACTAGCACTTAGAGATGAAGATAAAAAATGAGACATTTACAAAAACCTCAAATTTCGACAGAAGATATTCTTAAAGATTGTGTAGCTTCATATCGCAAGGAAACTCGTGATGGAATAAAAAATAGGTTGTATGTATCTATCAGTGTAATCTGCGACGAAAGCCGGATTTATGACGAAGAAGCTTCACGACATAATTGGCCTGCCTTTCAGCCACATACCATGGTAAATAAAACTCTTTCTAAAGAAGATATGTGTGATATATATGACTCAAAATTTGTAAAGGTTGAGAGGATAAAAAATAAATACTATGATCACCTGATGTCACTTGCAAATACAGGGAAATGCCCCATATGCGGGATCGGACAAGCATCAACCTTAGATCATTATTTAGCGAAAACGATCTATCCGACATATGCAGTTACACCGTATAACTTAGTCCCGGTCTGTAAGGATTGTAATTTTGCAAAGAGTGATTCAATAATGATTCCAGATAGTGCGCCATTGCATCCTTATTACGATGAGGTAGATTCCATAAATTGGCTTGAGGCACAACTTATAGAAAGGGATGAAGGGATTGTGGCTGAATTTTCAGTAAGCCAAGATTTACAAAAGTCGGATGTTTGTTTGTACCAGCGGCTAAAAAGACATATGGATTTGTATCATCTAAATAAAGCATATGCAATACAGGCGACTACAGAAATAGCTGAAAATCTGCCGTTTTGGAAGAAAAAATATAAAGAGTGGGGGCGAGAAGAGTTTAAGACGTATTTGACAGAATTATTAGCCGCGAAAGAATCATTTCAATATAATACATGGAATACCGCATTATTAAGAGCTCTGATCGAGAATATTGATATTGTTGTTAGTGAAGAATGAGAGCCCCATAAAGAGAATATGCAACAAAATTGAATTAGGATTTACCTTTATCTATATAAAGAACTTTGTAACAATGTTGACAGCAGAACTTCGCCCCATTATACCCTTGATTTCGAGGGTATAATGGGGTATAATTCCACATAGAATAGTATCTCACAGGAGGTGCGCTATGGACTTATCCGAGATGCAGACGCGGGCAGCGGAGCTGGAGCTGCAGATTTCTGCTCTGCCTGCTGGTTCTGTTACGAAGAAAACCGTCAATGGCAAGGAGTATTTTTACCACCGTTGGACGGAGAACAAGAAGCGGCGGGAGAAGTATATTTCTGCTGACGAATTGGAGAATTTTCGTGCGCAGATTGAACGGCGGAAGGAACTGGAGCAGGAACTGAAAGTGCTGAAAAAGCAGCTGCCCAAGGGAAAATCTGTGGATGCCTCCGCGTTTACCACCAATGTCCGCACCGGCGAGGCGCTGCGTTCCTTTGCGGCATCTGTTCGCAGCTATCGCAGGCGCGAGTGCTTCCAGCAGCTGCACGACTTTGTCTACGGCGAGCCGCAGGACAAGGTGTTCATTCTCTACGGCCTGCGCCGGACGGGGAAAACCACCATGATCCGCCAGATTTTCGCGGAGATGAGCGACACGGAGCTTACCAAGGCAGCGTTCATTCAGATCACCGCAAAAGACACGCTGGCAGACGTGAACCGCGACCTCAAGGCATTGGAAGCGCAGGACTTTCGCTATGTGTTCCTCGACGAAGTGACGCTGATGGAGGATTTTATCGAGGGCGCGGCGCTGTTTTCTGATGTGTTCGCGGCCTGCGGCATGAAGATCGTGCTCTCCGGCACGGACTCGCTGGGCTTTCTCTTTACCGAGGACGAACAGCTCTATGACCGCTGCATCCTGCTGCACACCACATTCATCCCTTACCGCGAGTTTGAATCCGTCCTCGGCATCCACGGCATCGACGAGTATATCCGCTACGGCGGCACCATGAGTCTCGGCGGCGTTCACTACAACGAGACCTCTACCTTTGCCAGCAAGGAAAGCACCGACGAATACGTGGATACCGCCATCGCCCGCAACATCCAGCACTCCCTGCGCTGCTATCAGTACGAGGGGCACTTCCGCCATCTGCGGGATTTATATGAGAAGGGCGAGCTGACCAGCGCCATCAACCGGGTGGTGGAGGACATCAACCACCGCTTCACGCTGGAGGTGCTGTCGCAGGATTGGAAGTCCCACGACCTTGGTATTTCCGCCAGCAATCTGCGCCGGGATCGGAAGAACCCGACGGACATCCTCGACCGCATCGACCTTGCGCTTGTCACAGACAGCCTGCGGAAGCTGCTGGAGATCCGCAACAGGGCAGAGCAGACCGTAGCGCTGGACGATGTTCACGCGGCGGAGATCAAGGAGTATCTGGACTTGCTGGACTTAACGCGGGAGATCGATGTGCTGCACCTGCCGGATGTCAGCACGAAATCCAGCCGCACGGTGATCGCGCAGCCGGGTCTCCGCTATGCGCAGGCGGATGCGCTGATCCGCAGCCTGTTGCTGGATGAAACGTTCAGCGCGCTGTCTCTGGCAGAGCGCACCGCTGTGCAGCGGCGCATCCTGACCGAGATCAAAGGGCGGATGCTGGAGGACATCGTCCTGCTGGAAACCAAGCTGGCAAATCCCAAGAAGCAGGTGTTTGTCCTGCAATTCCCCGTGGGCGAATTTGACATGGTGGTGTTTGACCCGGAGGCAGGCTCCTGCCGGATTTTCGAGATCAAGCACAGCGAAGAAGCCGTCCCGCAGCAGTATCGCCATCTGATCGATGAGCAAAAATGCGCCCAGACCGAGCACCGCTACGGCCCGATCACAGGAAAATTCGTCCTCTATCGCGGGGAAAGCCAAGTGATAGACGGCATTCAGTATCAGAACGTGGAAGAATATCTGCGAAGCTTTGCATGACAAAACCGCCGTCCCGAACGAAAAATCGGGGCGGCGGTTTTATGCAGGCATAAAATCGGATAAACTTGTCATACGACAAGTTATACACAAAATAAACTTGACGTATGACAAGCGAAAAGATATAATAATCTTGAGGTGAGGTATACATGCAGCTGATGAAAGAAAAGCAGGACCTGACGTATTTGTCGTGGTCAGTCTATCGCAATTCTTCCGGAACTGCCGGTTCTTTTCTGAAAGCATACTCCGAACTCGGCGGAACAAAGACTTACTATAAGCTCTCAAACTTTGATAAAGCACGCGGCATCATTGGGCATGAGTGTGTGAACGAATTGATCGTTGACCGGCTGCTGACGATACTGGGTATTCCGCATTTGTCATACCAGCTGATTCATGCAGACGTGACCGTAGACGGCAAGGCGCATGAAGTTTATCTCTGCGCTTCGGAGGATTTCAAGGCAAAGAGCGAGTCTAAGACCGCTTTAGATGCCTATAAGGAGCTGGAAGCGCTGCCGGATGAGTCCGCCTTGGATTTCTGCATCCGTATGGGCTGGGAAGACTATATTTATCAGATGCTGATCGTAGACTATCTGATCCTGAACCGGGATCGCCACGGTGCCAATATTGAGGTGCTGCGCAACAGCCGAAAGAAGACGATTCGTCTGGCTCCCCTGTTTGACCATGGTCTTTCTCTGCTTTGCAGCTGCCCGGATGATGCTGCGGCGGCTGGGTTCGATGTGATGGCCGACAAGCCCTGCAACAACTTTATCGGTTCAAAGTCCACATGGGATAACCTGCGTATCATTCCGAAGGATAAAATGCCAAAGCTGACACCGCTGCACGAGAGTGACAGGCAGATCCTCATGGAAGGGCTGGACGGCGTGCTCTCACAGACGCTTCAGGACAAGATATGGGAAATGATTTGGAAAAGGTGGTGCGCGTATGAAGATTTTTGCCATTCGAGATGAATCATCGCAGGAGCAGAAGGATCTGGCGTACCTCCTGTACTACGAGCAGGAAAAGCGGTTCTACATTGAGCTGCCGGAGAACGCAGACGCATGGGAGACACCGCTGCTGCTGGACTCCTTTGTGAAGCGCGGAGAAACCACAGTCAATTCCTATTGGAGCAAAATCTGGGTTCAGCAGCGGATCGTTCCAACCGACCGCCAGAACATTGGCGAGATTTTGCGCGACAATCATCTGAAGGAATACGATGAGTACGAGCTATTGATGCTGGCAATGGGGCGATGCGCGCAGGACGATTACTACCTCGTTCCCATTGATGAGAAGGAGCTTCCGGAAGAAATTACGAAGCGCTTCTCCAAGAGAATTGAAGATGTGCTGCCGCTGGAGGATCATTGCCTGCTGGTGTTTTTTCGGGATGGTGCAGTGAAAAAGTGCGATTTGCAGAAGCACTTTGAAAAGACGAAGGCGTTTCAGATCCTTCTCAAGAAGCCGAACTATTTTCAGCATGTGCAGATGCAGACGGGCGGATACGGCGTTGCGTGGGATGTGAACATGACCGTTTCGGATGCGATGCTCTACCGGATCGGCAAAAGTGTTCCTCTGACGGCGGCTGATTTCCGGAACTTTGCCGCCCACAGAGTCATCAACGTAGCGGAAGCGGCGGAGATCTTGGGCTGCTCCCGGCAGAACATCATCGACCTGACGAAACGAGGAAAGCTCCATCCAATCAAATCCTCGGAAAAGAGTACGCTGTACCTCAAAAGTGAGATTCTGAAACGAAACTGGCAGTAAATATGAGTTATACCCCATTATGGCCGTGAATAGTGCGGCATAATGGGGTATAAAGTTTCCCGAAGATGGATTACAAATGATATACGGTCCTGATGCAACAGAATAAAAAATAAGACTTTCTTGTAATGACACTATAGTTGAGCTATAACACCGAAAACTGTTTGATCAAAAATATCATCTGGTATTCGATTTAATTTTTCATTCGAACATGTGCACTTACTATTTGATTCACATTATCATCGACAAATGCCTTGAAAGGAAAACCGCTGACATTGATTATTTTGGATTTCAAAAACACCTCTACTCCTAACCGGCCATTTTCGTTGATTATTTTATAATCAAAAAGAGATTCCGAGTTTCCTTTTGCTTGCTTTATGTCTGAAAGAAGATCTTCTTCTCTATCTGTATTTGGAAGAACACCAATTACAAGAGCCAATTCACTTAACAACTCTTTCTTTACAGCAAAGCTCTCGTCAACGGGCTTATCTATTGCTGCAAATCGTAGTGCACGAACAAGGTCAGCGAACTGTTCACATATTTGAGCATTGCTTTCTTCTTCCAAGTGACTTACTTCCAAAGTTGCCGCAGATGGCTTTCCACTAAATGTCGTGTTAGGGGCAAATGTATAATAGCTTTCTATTGCACCACGTCGTAAAATAAAGCAACCTAATTCTTCCAAAATGTCGTAAAGGGCAGTAATTCTTGTTTTAATGCTTTTCCAGTCGTTTGAATTAGGCCAAGTTAATAAAGTATCTTCACTTACTGTAAATAGTTGCGCAATTAATGCTCGGCGAATGACTTTGTCTGGGTCCGCTTCGGAATCCCGATTAACCCAATATGGGTGAAGTTCATAAATAGTAGCTATATCTTGCTTGTTTTCAGAGATTAACTTATCGATTGTTGTTTTTATATCTCTAATCATCGTCTGGAGGTTGCTAACACCTCGGCGGTTAGCAATTTCTGTCGCCTTGGGCAATGACGAGAAAAGGTCAACTACACTGTTATCATCAATAAATCCATCCAGATCGGTTAGCACACAAACATCTTTACCAATAAGGCGAAAGAGCTTTGTAATAACAGGAAATTGCCCCTTGCCTTCAACAGGAATAATTTGCGAACCCGCTACATCTAGATTAAAATCCAGTCGGTTACAGAGATATCGACATATAATCATATCGCTGGATCCTTCGATTAGCATTACCTTTTTCGCAAAAAATCCCTCGTTATATATGAGGCTCATACGAAGCAGGAATTCCTTTAGCTTATTATTGCTGAGCTCAGGTGTATTAGGTGCTATTTGTTTAGGCAATTCATTGTCACTGAAAAAAACATAGTTACATAAATCGGCAGCTTGATGCAGTTCAATCATTTGTGCAGAATGTGTAGATATAATAATCGTTTTATTGTATTCCTTTGCAGCGCGTGTCATTTCACGGAACAAATAGGATTGTAATTGAGGATGCAGCGATACTTCTGGCTCGTCAATGAGCAAGATTTCAATGGTTTCATCAAAAAGTGCTGCCAAAATCGAAATTATATTAACTAGACCGCTGGCTTCAACTGCCACAGAATATTCAGAATTACCACCTGATTTCCCAAAAAACACCTTCATGTTCCCAGCGTCCCAACGTATAAATATCTGCCTCTTGAAAAGGACAGACAAACGTTCTGCCACTTTAATGTATACGTCTTTTCGATCGTCTAGCGTAAAAAAGTCGCCAGATGCAGTTTCTATTTCATGGCGCACCTTTTTCGCTTCTTGGTCTCCAACAGAATATGAATCCGCAGTATATCTATACTGGTCTACTTTAGAACGATATTGCTCCATAGCTCCAATTCGATTTGAGGATAAATACCTTACTTTATCTTGACCCACTTGTCTTTTAAGATAATCCCGTAGAGCTTTCAGTGTTTGCGTTTTACCAGAACCATTTGCGCCAACAAAAGTCGTTAATCCAGAATACAGAGTTATTGTAATATCTTCAGAGCCAAAAATATTATTGACTTTAAATCTTAATTCTTTAGGATATTCCATGATTTCTCACTCCTACTGTTTTATCTATTTTACTCGATACTGCCAATGACCGCCGGTGTGAATACGAATTAAATCACCCATGTCTACTAAATTCGTTAGTATTCGATTTGCCGTCGCTGCCGAAACCCCGCACAGCTCTCGCACATCGGCGTTCATGATATACTCATGCGTTTGCAAGAACTGCTCAATCTTCTGCCAGCGCAGAGTTTTCTTGTCCATCTTTCCGGCTCTCATTGCATCACTCGTATGGATGGCGTCGATGAGCGATGCTTTGATGGTGGAGAGCATGAACTCGATGAACGCGGTGGACTCGCCTGCATCGTTGCTGGCATTGATGGCATCGTAGTATTCCTGCTGATGGTCGTGGATGATGGACTCGACCGGCAGCCATGCAAACACAGAATTCCATTTGGAGAGCAGCAATGTATGCCAGAGTCGCCCAACACGGCCATTGCCGTCTGCAAAGGGATGGATTAACTCCAGCTCATAGTGGAACACACAGCTTCGAATCAGCATGTGCAGGTCGCTGTGCTTCGCCCAATCCAACAATTCCATGACTAAATCAGGTACATACTGCGGCAGCGTTCCAAAATGCAGGACATGTCCCTCTTGATCCACAACGCCAACAGGTCGCGTGCGGAACATGCCGGATTCTTCTACAAGTCCGCGGGTCATAATACCGTGAGCGGTCAGCAGGTCGTCCACGGAGTAGGGGTCAAGGTCGTCCAGCCGCTCGTAAATCTCATAGGCGTTTTTGACCTCGGCAATGTCCTTGGGCGGAGCCAGAACATGCTTGCCATTCAGAACGGCGGTGACCTGTTCCAAGCTCAGAGTGTTCTGCTCAATGGCAAGCGAGCCGTGAATAGTGCGGATCCGATTGGTGCGGCGCAGATTGGGATTGCTTGAAAGATGATCGTGAGCGGAAAGTCTGCCGACCAGCTCTGAAATCTCTGCAACGTCATCAATGATTTTGTTCGTAATTTGAAAAGGCGGCTGTTTGTTTTTCATGAGTACCTCATAGCGTAGTTTGGTTATCCATATTATAGCATACATCGCTCATTTCATCAATCATATTTTGGGCTTGTATGAGCGATGCCCTTAAAACTGCATCAATTAGGGTGCGAAAGTCTCTGTTTTCTCCTCTCAGACCACCGCAAGCGGGTGGGCGTGGGTGTTTTCCTATGGAACACATCCGAGAGGCAAAACAGAGGCTTTTTTTCTGAAATCAACACTTTTCAAAAACCGGAAAGAGAGAACATTTTCGCAGAAATTTTCGGATTTTTCCCTTGGGTACCTTTTCAAATGGATTCCAATCCGATATAATATACCTATCAACCTAACGATACAACATCATGCGAGGTGCCGCCATGAAAACGAAAGATAAGCCGAAGCAATACGTTATCTACTCCCGCAAGTCCAAATTCACCGGCAAGGGCGAGAGCATCGAGAACCAGATCGAGCTGTGCCGCCAGTACATCGCCATGCACTTTGGCGAGGAAGCGGCGGAAAACGTGCTGGTCTACGAGGACGAGGGCTTTTCCGGCGGCAATCTGGAGCGCCCGCAGTTCAAGAAAATGATGAAGGACTCGCAGAAGATCGCCTTTGCCGCCATCGTGGTCTACCGCCTCGACCGCATCAGCCGCAACATCGGAGACTTTGCCAAGCTCATCGAGGATCTGGGCGACCGGCACATCGACTTCATCTCCATCCGCGAGCAGTTTGACACGTCCTCGCCCATGGGCCGCGCCATGATGTACATTGCGTCCGTGTTCTCCCAGCTGGAGCGGGAGACCATCGCCGAGCGCATCCGGGACAACATGCATGAGCTGTCCAAGACCGGGCGCTGGCTGGGCGGCACAACGCCCACGGGCTACGCCTCGGAGAGCCTGTCCAGCGTGACGGTGGACGGCAAGGTGAAGAAAGCCTGCAAGCTCAAACCCATTCCGGAGGAAATCCAGCTGGTCAAGACGATCTTCGAGGTGTTCATGGGGACCGGCTCTCTCAGCAAGACCGACCAGTATCTTTTGGAGCACCGCTGCGTCACGAAGCGCGGCAAGCAGTTCACCCGCTTTGCCATCCGGGGCATTCTGACCAATCCGGTCTATATGATCGCCGATGACACGGCGTATCAGTATCTGAAAGAGAACAATGTGGATTTGTTTGCCGAGCGCGCAGAATTCGACGGCGAGCACGGCGTCATGGCATATAACCGCACGCTCCAGCGCCCCGGCAAGGCGAACCAGATCCGTCCCATGGAGGAATGGATCGTGGCGGTGGGCAAGCATCCGGGCATCATCGCGGGCAGCGATTGGGTGCGGGTGCAGGCCATGCTGGATGTCAACAAATCCAAGAGCTACCGCAGACCCCGCAGCAACGTGGCGCTGCTGTCCGGGCTGCTGCGCTGCGGCGAATGCGGCGACTATATGCGCCCGAAGCTGACCAACCGCCGCACGGCGGACGGCGAGCTGATCTACACCTACATGTGCTCCACCAAGGAGCGCAGCCACGGTACAGTCTGCTCTATGAAAAACTGCAACGGCAACACGCTGGACGCCAAGATCATCGAGGAGATCCGCAAGCTGTCTGCCGACAAGGAGACCCTTACCCGGCTGCTGGCGCAGACCAAGAAGGTTATCAGCGGCAGCAAGGAGGGCTACGACGCAGAGCTGGCGCTGCTGAAAGAGAAGCACGCAGAAACGGAAGACCGCATCAAGCGGTTGGTGGAGTCCCTGTCCGTTGCCAGCGAGACCTCCGCGAAATATGTCATGGAGCAGATTGACGCGCTCCATCAGGAGAGCGAGACGCAGCAGCTGCGCCTTGCCGAGCTGGAAGCCCTCACCGAGCAGAGCCGGATGCTCCATCAGGAGTTCGCCTTCCATCAGGAAATGATCGAATCCTTTGCCAGCGCGGTGGATTCGGCAACGCTGGAGGAAAAACGCCGCCTGCTGCGCACCATCGTCAAAAAGGTGGTCTGGGACGGCAAAAATGCCTATGTTTACCTCTTTGCGGAGGATGGAGAGGCGGATTTGCCACCCATTGACCAACCTATGTATCTGTTGGGAGAGGATAGCGAATTCTCTCCTTGCATTGTGGGATAAAAAAACGCCCTTGTCATGGACAAGGGCGTTTCTGTTGGCAGCGGAAGAAGGATTCGAACCCTCACAAACGGAGTCAGAGTCCGGTGTGCTACCATTACACAATTCCGCTACGAACAAATGATATTATACAGATATTTTTGGATTTGTCAACCCTCTTGTCGCATATTTTTCACAAGAGGAAAAATACTTTTTCCGGCCCTGCTCGCGTGCGCGGGCAGGGCCGGAAGAACGCGCTCAGCGGTCGAGGATCTTCCCGTCGATCGAGATCGTAACGACCTGCCATGGCAGGAACTTTCCGCTCGCGCGCAGCGCCTCCCGCGCCGCGTGCTCGAGCCCGCCGCAGCACGGCACCTCCATGCGCACGATGGTCACGCTCTGAATGTCGTTGCCCCGGATGATCTCCGTGAGCTTGTCGGTGTAATCCACCGCATCGAGCTTCGGGCAGCCGATGAGCGTGATCTTCCCTTTCATGAACTCACTGTGCATGTTCGCGTAGGCATACGCCGTGCAGTCGGCCGCAATGAGCAGCTTCGCGCCCCGGAAATACGGCGCGTTGACCGGCACGAGCTTGATCTGACACGGCCACTGGCCGAGCTGCGACGGCTGTGCCGCCGGCGTCGCTGCCGCGGCCGGCTCTTCACGCTGGAAGCGGTGCATCTGGTGGCCGGGGCAGCCGCCGGCGTGCGCGGCATGTGCGCTCTGCGCCTGCTTTTTGCGCTTGTTGGCCTGCACGGCCGCCTCGTCATACGCCGCCGCTTCGCGCTCGACAAAATGGATGGCATCCATCGGGCAGGCGGGCAGGCAGTCGCCGAAACCATCGCAGTAATCGTCGCGCAGGAGCTTGGCCTTGCCGTTCACGATGCCGATAGCCCCCTCGTGGCAGGCCGTCGCGCACGCGCCGCAGCCGTTGCACTTTTCTTCGTCAATGTGGATGATCTTACGGATCATAATATCCCTTCCCTTTCCAAAAATCGTCCGGGCCCCCGCCCGGCGGTCTTGACTTTCTGTGCATAAGATAGCATAATAAGACCCACAAATCCGTTGTCAGAACAACAGATGGAGCAAAAAAATGAACATCATGCTATCCAACACGCGCCTCTTTCGCGGCATTGGCAGCGATGAACTGCCGCTGCTGCTGCAATGTCTCGGCGCGGCACAAAAGCATTACGACCGGGGCGAGACCATTCTCGCCGAGGGCGCGCCGACCGAGCAGCTCGGCATGGTGCTCACCGGCATGGCCATGATCGGCTACGACGACGTCTGGGGCAGCCACAGTCTGCTCGGCCACGTCGGCCCGGGTGAAGTGTTTGCCGAGCCCTATGCCTGCATCCCGGGCGAGCCGCTGCTCATCAGCGTGACCGCTTCGGAGGACACCGAGGTGCTGTTTTTGAACATCGGCAAGGTGCTCACGACGTGCACGAACGCCTGCCCGTTTCACGCCAAGCTCATTCAAAACCTGCTGACCGTGTGCGCGGCCAAGAACCTGCAGCTCTCGCAGCGCATCCTGCACACAACGCCGAAGGGCATCCGCGCCCGGCTCATGTCGTACTTTTCCGAGTGCGTCAAGCGCGCCGGACAGTACAGCTTTGACATTCCCTACAACCGCCAGCAGCTAGCCGACTATCTGGGCGTGGACCGCAGCGCCATGTGCAGCGAGCTGTCGCGGATGCAGCGCGAGGGGCTGCTGACCTACCACAAGAACCATTTTTCCGTGCACGAAGCACTGGAGTAAATCGACGAAAGGCGGACACAACATGACGAGAGAAGAATACGCAAAGCGGATGAAAAAGCACACCGACTGGGCCCCCGGCCGGGACGCGATCGAGGCGGCCTTTGCCAGGCGCTACCCCAAAACAGAGCCGGTGTGCTTCGAGAGCGAGCTGCACGACCGCGCGGCCTTCGGCGGCGACGAGTATCTCGACGGCTTCGCCGTCTACGACACGGGCAAGGGCTATCAGCACATCGTCACCTACGGCATGAGCGAGCTGTACCCGAGCATGGCGGCCTTCGGCGCCGAGTACAGCAAATGGGGCTATGAAATGACCATGAAGGTGCGCGAGAGCTATGCCGAGACCGGCACGTGGGCGCTCGACCTGCTGGCCCAGCTGGCGCGCTACACGTATCAGACCGGCAATTTCTTCGAGCCGGGCGCGTACATCCCCGGCGACGGCAGCTCCCTGCACCCGGAGCTGAACTCGGCCATCACGGGGCTGGCCATCGTCAGCGACACGACCGTCGCCCCGATCGAGACGGTGCACGGAAAAGTTGCGTTTTTGCAGCTCGTCGGTCTCACGCAGCCGGAGCTGGACGCGCTCGCGCGCGACCCGGATGCGCTGGACGGCATTCTCGAGCGAATGCGCGCGGACGATCCCGAGCTGGTGCTCGACATGCGCAGAACGAAGTCCTACGTATAAAAACAGCCGCACCGTGGCCTCACGGTGCGGCTGTTTGGTTATCTTGCTTTGGATCAGTTGCCTTTCTTCGCGATCAGCTCCTCGCAGGCTTCGCCGAGGATGCGGATGCCCTTTTCGATGACCTCGTCGCTGCTGTTGGAGTAATTGATGCGGAACGTGCTGACGTTGCGCTCCTTTTCATAGAACGGGTCGCCCGGGCAGATGGCAACGCCCCTGGCAAGCGCGACGCGGTAAAGGTCGACCGCGGACATGCCGTTCGGCAGCTTGGCCCACAGGAACATGCCGCCCTCCGTCGGCGTGAACTCCACGCCCTCCGGGAGATACTTGCGCATGCAGTCCATCATCAGCTCCGCTTTGTGCTTGTAGAGCACCTTCGTCTTCTCGATGTGCGCGTCAATGTCGTTGTCAGCGAGGTACTGCGCCAGAACGAGCTGCGAGAAGATGTTGGTGTGCAGGTCGGCAGTCGCCTTGTAGCTCAGGAGCTTTTCGCGCAGCGCCTTGTTGCGCACGCACACCCAGCCGATGCGCATACCGGGGGCAACGATCTTGGAAAACGTGCCGAGCATGCAGCACTGCTCGCCCAGCTCCTTGCCGAAGCTGTCGGTCGCAGTGCCGGAAAAGCGCAGCTCACGGTACGGGTTGTCCTCCAGCACGACGATGTCCGTGCCCTTGAAGATCTCCACAACGCGGTCATGCACTTCCTTGCTGTAGCTCAGGCCGGTGGGGTTCTGGAAGTTCGGGATGACGTAGGCAAATTTCACGTCCGGGTTGGCCTGCACGGTCGCCGCCAGCTCGTCGCAGTCGATGCCGTCGGGGTTGATGGTCACGGGCAGGACCTCGGGATCGAAGAAGTGGAACGACTGCAGCGCGACGAGATAGGTCGGGTTCTCGACGATGATCTTGTCGCCAGGGTCGAGCATGCACGCGCCGATCATCGTCAGCACCTGCTGCGAGCCGTTGGTGATGATAATGTCGTCGGCCGTCACACCGTAGACGCCCATCGTCTCATAGCGCTTGGCGACCCACTCGCGCAGCGGCAGATAGCCCTGCGTGCCGCTGTACTGCAGCGCCATGACGCCGTTTTTCTCCAGCACTTTGTGCGTAGCCTTGTCCATCGCCTCGACCGGGAACGAGACCGGGTTCGGCAGACCGCCCGCGAAAGAGATCAGGTCAGGCGACGCCGCTGCCGCAAGAATGCTTGCCGTAAACTCGCCCTGAAAGTCGGGACGCAGGATTTTGGTGGAAAGTCTGGGATTCATAATGATTTCTCCTTTCATGGGCACTTGTAGTGGTCTGTGTATTCGACAGGCAAGCCCTCATAGTGTGTCGATTATAGCGCACACGATCGCCGGATTACAAGGCGTACCGGAAAAATCTGCGTTCTAACGGAAAGGCACACACATACAAAGTGCGGTTCTGTATAGAACGCTCATTCGCGCTTACCGTTATGCGTCAAATATGCGTCATTTCTGCATTTTGCAACCATATGACGCTAGAATTTCGCCAATACTTCGTCACGGAGGGACGACAAAATGAAAGACAACCTGAGCCGATACACGCTGCGCATCGACCAGACGCTATTGGATAAGCTCGGCTACATCGCGGAATACGAGGGCCGGACAAAAAACCGCGAACTCGAGCAGATGATCAAAATTCAGTTCTGTTTCGGCTGTACGAATTCCCGCCGCAGAATCGCTCCGCAGCGGGGATTTGTTATAAGCTGAAATAGCCGAAAGCCCCTGATCTCAAGCGGTTTTCAGGCATGGAAAAAGTCCACCGTGATCCAAAATCACGGTGGACTCATGGCGGAGAGTAAGGGATTCGAACCCCTGTGGCGTTGCCGCCTAACGGTTTTCAAGACCGCCCCGTTATGACCGCTTCGGTAACTCTCCAGATATGCAGATAGAGAAACAAGACGCCGATGACCGGCGTCTTGTTTTTGGCGGAGAAGGAGGGATTTGAAGCCTTTAAAAACGTCGATATATCAGCATATAGCCGTCGCGGTGTGTAGATGCTGTGTTCAGCATATAAGGAGAGTTTACCGCCCTCCCTTCCGCGAGGCTGGCTTTATTATAAGTTCATCCTCCGCTTTTGTCAACCGCCATCACCTCGGCAACCCAAGCGCCCCGGCCGCCCTGCTTGTGCCCGTCGGAAGGCTGTTTGTCACCGTCCCGCTCTCCAGCCTTGCCCGTACACTGCTGCCCACCGCAGTAGAGTACGGGTTTTTATACGGCTTCCAGCTCTTGCTCTGGATCTGCCACAGCGCCGCGCGCTGCTCCTGCGTCAAGCCGCTCACGGAGTCGATCGCCGCTTTTGCCATGCCTGCGTTCAGAGATGTCTTGCCGTACTTTTCTTTGATTCCCTCCGTTGCTTCATACACTTCAACGTATTTCTCCGCCGGCACGTTCCACTGGCGCACCGCCGAGAATTTCACGGCGATGGAATCCGGCATGATCGCCTGCACGGCCGCCGCTGCCGTCGCATCGGAAACGCCGCTGTTAACGATTGCTTTGTATTTCTGCATAGCGGTCACGCTGTCCGCGCCTTTCTCCGGGGTCAGTGCTCCAATCGTGCGCGCGAGTGTTTCCGCCTCGCTCGTGCTGACGCCCGCTCCGGTGATTTTCTCATACGTTTCGGCCTTTGCCTGCACTCCGGAGTAAAACACCAGATTGCTTTTCACGGCCGTCTTCTGGGCGTCAGAAAGGTTCATGCGATCCACCTCCGCTGCAAACTCGACTGCCTTTACGGACGCTTTCTCGTTGTCCCGGTTGATCCGGTCGTAAACGTCGTAGCAATCCATGATGCTGTCCCACGACATTTTTTCCGATCGCAGCGCGCTGAACTTCACGTCCTTTCCGTCGCCGATCATGGCCGAATAGATCTGCTGTTTGTATCTGTCCGGCAGATCCGCGTTGCGGATCGCGTCGCGCTTTGCTTTTGCCGCCGCCTCCGGGTCGTCGTCATCCACACTGCGCACGGCCTGCATGGTTTCGTACACGGTCTTTTTATCCGCCCCGCTGGCGACGATGTCCCGATACGCCTGCGTCTGCTTTACGGTCAGGCTTCTGTCGCCGGATGCATAGAACTCGTTCGCGTCCTGCGTCGCATTCGGCCCAAACAGCACCATCTGCGCGCCTTTCAGCAGGCCCTTCGGCCCGCTCGTGTCCACAGGATACTTCAGCCGCTCGGAGTCTCCATACCCGGAATATGCACCGCCGCGCACAAGCGTCTCGACGCCCTTTCCGGTCTTATAGATCTGGTTGCCCATCGGCAGCCATGTCTTCAGCTCCTTCGGTGCGTCCTCCGCCAGCTTCTGCGCCGCGTCTTTGCGCGTGTCCGCATCTTTCCCGAACACAGCGGTTTTTGCATCGGAAAGCGTATTTACCGGAACTGTCGGCAGCGGCATGTTGCTGTCGCTTGCTCCCGCCATGGAAAGCGCATTTGAGATAAACGGAAGGTCGCCTGATGCTGTATACCGCAGTTGGTCCCACGCCGCTTCCGTGTCAAATTTCTGCTCCGGCTTTTCAGTTCCGAGTTCCCGTTCTCCGGTCGCCGCTTCCAGCGCGTTGTCCAGCGCCGTCAGCAAGTACTTGTTCGTGCTCAGTCCCTCGCCTGCGCCGATAGCGCCGGTCACATATCCGATCACGTCGAACGGCGCCGGCGTTCCACCGTAGAGCCATTCCGTCAGTCGGTTGAAGATGAATGCCTCCAGCAGGTACTTTGCCACGAATCCGCAGAGCTTTTTCACGGCTGCAGTCTTCCCCTGCGTCTTTGCCATCGTCTGAAATTCCATCGGCAAGTCGTGCGAGATATGACTCCATGCGTTGGCAACCTCGAGCTGGAACGTCGTCAGCGCCTTCGAGAAAACGTTTTTGTCCTCAAACGCCATCGGCTTCGCGCCCTGGATGCGGTTGCCCACCATCCTGCTGGCATATTCATCCGCCGCCCTCATTGCTTCCTCATGCGTTGCGCCCTTTTTCACTTCCTGCAGGTATTTTGCACGCACGATCACGCGGCTGGCCACGTCGTCCACCGCTTCGAACGGGATAGCGGCAACGTCCATCACCTTCCCCAGCCCCTTAGTTTCCGTCAGCTGGTCAATTCCCCGCTTACCGGTCAAGAAGTCACTTGCGCCTTCCCATCCGTCCGCCTTCGTCTCCCCGGTCACGATGTCCCGGACAGCTTCTGCGACATTCCCCGCTCCGACTTCTGCCGCCAGCATCGGGATCTGTGCCGTCTGGTTCAGTGCGGACGACAGATTGCCCACGATGGTGCTCTGTCCGAAAATGGCCGAGAGCTTGTTGCCGAGGTTCAGGAAGTTGCGCCCGAACTTGTCTTCAAACACGCGATCCACCTTCGTCTGCTTCCCCGCCAGCTTGTTCGTGTAGTCATCCAGCACGGACACGAACTGCCCGTACTTCGTCATTCCGTTGATATTTTCAAACAAGCTGTCGATGTATTTGTCCAGTGCCGCGTCTGCCTGCTCCTCCGTCAGGCGCGTGCCCTCCGCGATCCTGTCCGCCGATTCCAGAAATCCGATCTTCTGCTCCAGCGATGCATTGTGCATCTCTCTCGCCTGCGCGATCCGGTCGCTGATCCCGTCCCGCGCATACTTCCCGCGAAAGTATTTGGACATTTCGCGCAGCTTCATGATGTCGTCCGTGTGATATAGGATATTCGCCATGTAGTTGACGTAGGATTCATAACCGCCTACTGCGTCATATTCTACGTTATCGTTGCTCGTTTTCGTTCGTTCTAGGAAATACGGGTTCCACTGCTTTCCCGGCCGGAAGCTGTCCGTTCTGCCCGCGATGGCCGTCGGCAGCTCCGACACCTGCGCGTCGATTCCGATCAGTTTCAGGAACTTTGCCGTTCCCTCCTGCGCCTTCTCTGGCTGCATGTGCGGGGCGTACCCCTTTACATAGCCGATCGGGTCATACCCATGGCTCACAAGGAATTCGTTGATCAGGTCGTAGAATTCGTTATAGGCTTTTTTGTATCCCGCCGCCGCTTCTTCGATTTTCTTTGCGTCCACGTCCGCGTCCTGCAGCCGCGCCTGCGTGTCCAGCCACGCCTTGTATCGCTCCACGAGCTCCATTTGCTCCTGCGGAATGTTCATTTCCGCAGCGGTCTTCTTCACGTCCGTGCTCGTTGCCGCATCCGCCACGCGCTTTCGCATGTCCGGGTCCAGCTTGCTCACCTGGTCCGCCACCGCGGTCCCTTCGATCACTCGCTGCACCAGCGCGCTCTCCGATTCGCTCAGGTCGAACCCGCGCACGCGGTCAAACATCCGGTTAATAAAGCGGATCTTTTCTGCGGAATTTTCGAGGATCGGGTTGAAGAGCTCTTCGTTGATTTTCTTTCCCAGTTCCTTCCCGAATGTTTTCTCCACGTTCCGCTGCATCGTGTTCACCTGCAAGCTCAGTGCGCCCGGTAGCTTCCGGTCATCTGGTGTTCCGAATAGCTCCTCCAGCTTCGCCTGCCACTGCCGCTGCGCGGCGTATTTGCGGCTCCGGATCAGTTTGCCCGCGTAGTCGTTTTTCGCCATATAGTAGTACGCGAGCTGCGTCACCTTTTCCTTTGACATGGTCGTCGGTATCTGCTCCGCCGTGTACGTTCCGCCCACGATGTTCCCGGCGCTGTCGAATGATGCCCCTTTTGCGATTCCCTGCGCAAATTCTTTCTCTGCCGGTGTCGGGTTCAGCTCCCGGATTTTCTTCTCGATGTCCCGGCTCGCCTTTTTGGCGTATTTCGCCTCTGTTACAAGGTCGTCCACGTTCGTGATCGGCGCAAACGGGTGGCTGATCTTCACGCCCATCCTTTCCGCGTGCGTGCCCGGCTCCACAGGGTTGTCTCGCAGTTCCTGCCGCTCCGCCTCGTTCTCCTGTGCCTCGCGCATCACGCGCGCGTTTTCTTCCACCGCCGAGCCGCTCGTGTTTTCCCCGGTAAGCAGCCCGTGCTCTCGTGCGTAGCCTTCGGCTGCAGTTCGTGCGCTTTCTTTCGCCTGCGTGCTCTTGACATCTCTTTTCGATTCTGATACCATATTACTTGCAGAGGCTTCACTCTCTATCCCGCGTTTCCAACGATCGTTGTTGCGCGGTTGAGAGTTTGAAGCCTCTGTTTTTACATTTGTCAAATAGTACAGGTTGTTTCCCTGGTCTCCCACATTCACACGCATTCTTGCGACGCCTGGCAGCTCTCCGAACATGGCTTTCGTTTCAAAAATGTCTGTCCTCTTCAAGTGGCGCGCCGTGTGCTTTGACGGCTCGCTTGCCATCCACTTCGCATTTTCCACAATTTCGTCCAGCTGCTCCAGCATTGCCAATGTATCAGCGCTTACTGGCTGCCTCGAAATAATCTCGCCAATTCCCTTCGAGCCAATGCCGATTTCGTAATACAGTCCGTTCGCCAATGTGTTCGCATTCTTGAAGGTCTTACCCATGAACAGGTCTTTAATGATCCGCTTATATTTTTTTCTCGCCGTAGCGCTTTCGACAGAATCAACATACGCGGATATCTCGTCGATTTTCTCCTGTGGTATCTCAACCACTTTGTACACCGCATTATCTGCTCGCACCGGAAGCCCCTGCGAGCCCGCGATTTCTGATCTCTCTGGCAAAAGTGGCATAGCCTTCGAAGTGCGTTCATTTTTGCTTTTGACCTGCGTATCGGCAGACGGCAGCCCCCGCACATCTGCAAAATTGTCGCTTTCCTGCGCGTTTGCCGTGCTTGCAACCGGTTCATTCACAATTTTCGCCTGATTTTGTGAATGAACTTGCTGATTTTGTGACTGGACTTGCTGAATTTGCGCATTTTGTGATTCTGCCGCTCGCTTGATGGTCTCGCGCTGCTGCGCCTTGGTTCCGGCCAGCGTCTCGCCGGTCACAGTTTCAAATGCTGTCCGGAGCTCGGCATTTGCAAGGATCCTCTCCGCCTTGCTGTTCGTCACCTCGCCGCCCAGCAGTTCCCGCACCTGCGACTCCGCACTCACCTGCCCCATTGGCAGCTCGCGTGCTTCTGCTGTCTGCGTCTCCACGCTTGTCTGCTCCGCTGGCAGTTCGCGTACTTCCGTCACCTGCGCCGCCTTCGCTGAATTGTTGGCTTCCTGCGTGTTTTCCTCAACGGTTTGCGCCTTCGGCAGTTCCCGCACGTCGGCCTGTACGTTCCCCGCCGCTCCGCGCGCAAGCCCTGCGGTTTTTCCGACAATCGTCTGTCCTCCGCCGAGGATGCCACCGACGGTCATACCGAGTCCGAATTCCTTCGCGCCCGTCACGGGGTTGAGCACGGCGTCCTCGTCCTTCGTCGAAAACACCTTGTTCCCCTTGTTGTAGGTCAGGTTCTGCAGCGCGCGCTCCAGCACGCCCTGCACGACTTCTTCCTGACCTTCTTCCGCGGCCGACTTGATCCACGATTTCAGCGCGCTCTCACTCACCTGCAGCTCGCCCGGCAGCTTCTGAATACCGCCGGCCACTTCGGCCGCCGCGTTCACAAGCCCGTTGGCCATGGCAAACGCATTTGCTTCCCAATCCGATGCGCCGTCCGCTTTCGCGTTCTGGTAGTTCTGCCCGGCCACCTGCGAGAACGCCAGCCAGAAGTTCGGATCCTTCGCCATCGCCTGCGCCATCTGCTGCGCAGTGACTGCCGAAGTTTTCGCGTTTCCGACGATGCCCGGCAGTGTCGCGGCAGCCCTTGCTCCGCCTGTTGCAAGCTGCGCTTCCGCACTCCCGCCCATTGTCATCATCGCCATGATTGCCTGCGGCAGTGCCGCCACGGTCGACGTGCCGATCTCGTCTGCGATCTTCTGCCCCTTCGTGCCGTTCTGCATGTTTTTTCCGTAGTATTCCTGCGCGGCGTCCGCGATCTGCTGCTGCGCCTCCGCCAAGTTGGAAAAGGGGTTGTTCTCCCAGCCCAATTCTTTCAGCGCATTGCCCGGCAGCCATCCGAGCGTCTGTGCGAAGCCGTTCGCCGCCTGCGTCACGCCCTTCCACAGCATGCCCTGTCCCATTTTCTCCTCATCGGGTCGCTCCGCGACTTTCTCGTTTGCAGCCCATCTCTGGATGTCCGATGCATCCCACTTCCCCGCAGCCTGCTTTGCAAGATCCGCTGCGCCTTGCTCGAGATTATCCGCAGTGTCGATTGTCTTGTCAAAGACCGTCCTCGGCAGGTTGCCAATAGCGTTTAAGTATTCCTTCGCGTCCTTCGTGCCGAGCTTCAGGTACTCGCCAAATGAAAGCCCTTTCGGCAGTTCCGGGTTCTTCGTTTTCTTCTGTTTCTTTTTCTCATCGAAATGCATCGTCGCGTAATGGTGCACCGGCAACGTGCCGTTCTGCAACGCCGCCCGGCTTTGTGTCTCGGTGTTCTGACGGACAGCAGCGGAAAGGTCGCCGCCATTGCCGCTGCCGAATCTGTTTTTCCTTTTCGTATCGGCCATGCCAAACTCCTTTAATATCCGTAGGCGCTCAGGTCAACGCCGGTCTGTTCCTCAAACTTGCGCCGCAGCACCGCCTCGTCCTCATCACTCAGCGACACATTGTTCCAAGCGTTCACCAGATCCGATATCTTTGAATACGTTTTCCCGTTCCAGACAAACGTCCCCTCGTCCTGGTCCCAGCTCAGGCTGCGTGCCTGGTCTTCGCTGATCGTTTCCGTCGGTTCGCTTGGAGCTGTGTAGCTATAGTCGTCATAGCTATATCCACCGTAGCCATATCCGCCTCCCGAGCTTCTCGTGCTCGCCGCCTTCAGCGCGTCATACTCTGCCTTCATTGCCGCAATCTGCGCGTCCGTATACAGGCGGTTGCCGTTACTGTCCGTCACCTTTTCGTATCCTGAGAAGTCTCCGTACTTGGCCAGGTTGTCCGCCGCCGCCAGTGCGTAGCTGATCTCCTGCTGTTTCCTTTCCAGCTCCTGCTCCTGCTCGTAGTTTCGCTGGCTCTGCAGCCCGCTCATGATGCTGCTGTAGTTGGTCAGGTAGTTGCTGCGCGCCGTCTGGTCAGCCTGCGATTTTGCGATCTGCCGCTGCAGCTCCGCTGCATTTCCGGCAACATCCAGTGCCGTCATCGCGCTTGCGCGGCCGCCCTCGTTTTCTCGCAGCGCCTGCTCATACGACAGCCTGTTTTTCAGCAGCGAGCTCTCCGTGGCGCCGCCCGTGTACCCGGCCCCGGCCAGTTGCTCCGGAAGTGCTCTCTGTGTTTTCATCATGTCGATATAGAGCTGCCGATCCGTGCTGTCATACTTTTTTTGTGCTTCCTCTTTCTGCTGCTGGAGCTTCAGCATCGCAAGCTCCGTCTGTTTGGCGCTCTCCGTTTCGTTCGCCTCCAGCTGCTGCTTCAGTTGCTCCTGCAGCATGTTCAGCGTGCTCTCGAGGTAGCCGGTCTCCTGAGCCTTTTCCGCCGCCGTCCGGTATCCGCGCTCCAGCTCCGCCCGCTGCGCGTCATCGTAGTCTTTCGCGTATTTCTGGTAGGTGTATTCCGGCTGATACTGCGTTATACCCTCGCCAGCGATCTTCTTGTTCCGCTGCTGCTCGTAGTAGGCCGCAGCGGCGTAGTCGCCGTTTTTCGCCGCCTTCTCCACCATGCTGGCGTAGTCCGTTCCCACGTTGTAGCTCGGCGTGTATCCGCTCTCGAGCCGGTTCATTTCGTCCTGCGTGTACTGCTTTGCATACTGCGTATACAGGTTCGACGGGCTGTAATCCATGCCCTCCCCGGCGATCTTCTTGTTCCGCTGGCTCTCGTAGTACGATGCCGCGCCCATGTCGCCGTCTGCAGCCGCTCGCTGCATATATTTTGCATAGTCCGTTTCCTTGTTGTAGCTCGGCGCGACGATGCCGGTCTTTTTCTGCCCGTTTTCGTCGATATAGCTGGTGGTCTGCCCTACGTCCATAATAGCCTCCTTAGTGTTTTCCCCGCCGGGTTTTCCGGCGGGGATGCTGTTATTTATGTTCGTCCGTTTTGTCCTTCAGCTTTGCCAGGCAGTCCGTCAGGAACTTCGGCACCGGAGCGCCCAGCCTCGCCGCATTTTCTGTGATACTGCCCAACTCCGTCACGATGTACCAAATCGCCACCAAAGGCAAGAAAGCCGTCTTATATGTAAACGGCAAGTCAAAACCCAGGTCGCCGTAGTTGATGATCGCCGACAGCGCCACGTCCAGCAGCAATGCAACCAGCATGGCCACGATGCTGCCGAGCTTGTGCCACAGGCCGGCGCGCGCCACTGCGCTGTCCCACGTTCCGGTCGACAGCGCCGCCCACGATCCGGTCGCGTAGTCCAGGATCATTGCGGCCAGCCAGATTACCACGAGCCAGCCTGTCCACCCCCAGAAGGCCGTCATGCCGGCCAGCACGGCCGAGATGGCCGCTTTCAGCTCCATCGCTTTGCTTGGTGCATTCATGCTTTACCCTCCTTTGCATTGTCAACCATCCGCTGGCATACGACCAGCGTCCGCAGCATATCCCGCGACAGGTTGATCTTTCCGCCGCCCTCGCCCGCGAGCGCGCAGGTGTCTACCATCCGCTGCACATCCTCGCGCGCCCAGTCGGGCACGTCATCCACCGTAGCATAGTGCGGGTTGCTTGCCTCTGCGTACCTCGTGCCGATCATCAGCCCCCGGATCATGTCCAGCGACAGATTCAGTTCGCCGCGCTCGTCGCCACGCAGCGCCCCCGCCGCCATCAGGTCGCGCACCGTGTCCTGCGCCCAATCGGGCACGTCCTCGAGTTTGTTGTACCTCACCATGTCATCCTCGTCCTCCTCGTCCGTGTTTTTTGCCGCCATCGCTGCGGCAACGTCCGCTCGAAACCCGTCCATCGTGTAACCCATGCCAAGCTGCCGCCACAGATGCTCCGGGTCAACGTGATCCGTGCCAATGCCCAGTCTACCGGCCTCCGCATGCGAGATGATATCTTTGTTTGGGTCAAGCCCAAACTGCGTGCAGAGCCATGCAAACAGCTCAACCGCTGTGTTGTACGTACCGGTCACCTGCGCGGCCGCACGCGCCCAGTTGGAGCATACAAATATCGCGCCGCTGGTATAGCGGATGCAGTCCGGCTCGGTCATCTCCACGCCGATACTGTATGCGTTCGCTGCGCCGACGTGCATCAGTCGGCAATCCCACGGCGCGACCTGATACACCGTGCCGTCCGCTTGCAGCACAGCGTGCGCAAAGTACCGCGCCGTCTGCCACTGCCGCGCAAACACGGCGGCGCTCGGCTGCGGACAGCCCACGCTGTGCAGCACCAGCTTGCGCACCGGGATTCTTGTATACTGCTGATATAGTGGGTTTTGCGTCACAAATGCCTCAACAACATTCACAATATTCACCTCATTCTCATTCACCTCATTCACCGCTGAATGAGGCGATAATTTTTTCCCGCGTCGATCGCGGTCTTGTCCGATTTTGCCCACAGGCCGTTTGCTTTTTGCCATACCGCGGCGGCCTGTATCTGCGCCCCCGCGCGCTTGATGTAGACGCCTGTGCCGGTCGGCGCTGCTTGCGTCGCTTTGGCGTACAGCGTCAGATCTGCGGCCGTGGTAGTGTACGACAGGCTTGTGCTGACACGCTGCGTGCACGCCTCATCGCTGTACCATCCGTCAAACGCCGCACCCGCCGCCAGCGTGGCCGTGAAGGTCACATTGTCACCGTCCCACGGTTCCGCATCCGATACGGTCGCGGATGTCACGCCACTGCCAGCCGTCATCGCTGCGCAGACGTAGCGCTTGAAGTACAGGGTAAGCTGCCCGACCGAGCACGCGGCTGCGATAAAAAGGTTATCAATGTGCAGATGATATCGGATCGTTGTCGCCGATGTCGCCCCAGTGATCGCCGTGCTGGTAAGCCCGTCCTGCTCGCCGACCTCGTCCGAACACAGCACCTTGTGCACCTCTGTGCCGCCAAACTCTAACGCGCAATAGTTGTTTTTATTTTTTATAGACGCGCCGCAAGCGATACGGCTGTCTGCCTTTACCGGGCGTGCCTTTGTGTTCGGGAACAAAACAGCTTTTGCCGCATCATTGAAGATTGCATAGCCGGATCGTGCAGTTGACTTGATGACAACGCCGTTTCCGTATGACTCGACACCGATCGCACAGTTGTCTGCCGTCAGATACTGCTTTGCGTTGTCATATACGATCCTGATCTGCCGACCTTCGACCCTCATGCGCCGTCACCTACCCGGTGCGACGCCACGCTTCCGTCCGTCCTGTAGTAGTACACGATCATGGCGTTTTCGACGTCCTCGAACGCAACCACCTGATGATACAGTGTCCCGTCGTAAAACCAGATCACCTTGTTTGCCAAGATGTACTGCACGATATCATCAATCGTGCTGTCAGCCGTCAGGATCAGCATATAGTCCCCGCCGACCTCCTGTGCGGTCGGTGTGATGGTGTGATAGATCAGCTCGTTCATGTGTCACCCCAGATCCAGATAGATGTCCCCGTCTGCGCCGAGGCTTACGTCCGGTGCGCCGGAGCCGGTGTAGACGGTCGCAAGCGTCAGCGTGCCGGTAATAGCGTTGCCCGCCTTGTCGTGCGCGGTCGTGCCGGACAGCAGTGCGTCCGCCGTGACCGTATCGGCTGTCAGGTCGATCAGCGCCCTGCCGTCATATACGATCTTGCTGACTGCCATGTCGTCACCCGATCGTCACAGTCGTTCCGCCCGCAGAGTTCGCGGCCTCCGCATAAGGGATCGCCGCGACCGTCACGCTCGACAGATAGTCATAGCCGCTGTCCGGCGACACAGTCTGTGCGGTCGTCTTTGGCGTGGCTCTTTTGGCCTGCGCCTTGATCGACGCGCCGGAGTAGCTGCCCTCCACGCCGAGGATGGTCACACCCGCTTTGATGTTGCTCGCGATGATCTTTGCCTGCTCGGTCGAGCTGATGCCCACCTTGCCGCTGCCGTTGTGGTAGCCCGCCGGAACAGTGTACTCGCCAGCTTTGGTGGCGATCGTGCCCGTCACGGCGCCGCGGTTCGGCATCGTGCCGGTCTTCTTCGCGCCCTTCACATACGCCGTCTTGCCGAGCAGAATTTCGCCCTCCGCGGCAGTGGCGTCGCCGGTGGCGGCGTCATACGCGCAAGTGCCGGTGATCTCCTCGCCGTCTTTCCCGTGCGCCGTGATACCCGCCAGCAGTTTGTCCGCGGCCACGGTGTCGCCGGTCAGGTCGATCAGCACGTTGCCGCCATAAATAATTTTACTGTATGCCATAGTCAGCCTCCAACAATGAATGTCACGCCGCCAGCGGCGTTCGGGATCTCCCGTGTCGGGATCATGTCGATGCGCACATCGTCACGCATCGTCTTGCTGCGCGTGGGCAGCCGCTGCGCCGTGATCAGCGGCGTCACATCGTACGTGCCGTCGTAGTAGTCGGCGTTGCCCTTTTCCACAACGACCGCCTCGCCCAAAGCCACGGCGAGCTTGTCCGGTTCTTTCACAGCGGCAGAGACCTTTCCGACCTCGTGCAGCCGCACCGTCATGATATTATCCATGCCGCTCCTCCTCTCTTATGCCGTCCGCTACTTGTACTTACCGATGACGTAGTAGCTTATCTGCGGGCTTCTAACCGTCGCATCCGATGCACGCACAAGCTGATATGCCGGCGCGTGCGTCAACCTTGTGCCGATATCATTTTCGGTGTTTGTGGCAATCCAGATGTTGCCGCTTCCGACCGTTGGCGTCGCCGACACGACCGGGTTTGCGGTAAAGGCAAACGGATACTCTCGCGCTGCCTTATTGGCCGCGAGGCCCATCCACGATGCGGTGTACAGTGCACCCCAGGTCTGAGCCGTCATTGTCAGCGTGTCCGTATCAAACGTAGCCCACATCTCGGCGATGCCGCTGTGCCACTTGCGCCATGTCCATTTCCCGGTCGTGCCCTGCGATTCGATGTAGTCCGCGCCGCCCGCTGCGGCGTTATCTGTGTACGCCTTTGCCTCCGCCAGCGCATCCGATACTGCGGCTTTCACAAGCTGGATCAGCTTCTTAATTGCCGCGCTTCCGCTTGTCTGCATGGGTCATCCCTCCTCAGATGGAATCCCAGAGCGTCTGCACCTCGTCAGCCGTCAGCTCTGTCAGGTCGATCGTTCCCGCAAGCACGTCCCACTTGTAGCTGCCGCCGCCAACGTCCACGCACACGACGTTCGTACCCGCGCCGTAGGCATGGCCTGCTCCCTCGACGAACGCTGCCGTCGTGGTAAAAGCATCGGTGATGTTGTACACCCAGCCCTTGTTCCCGGCCGCAGCCGTCGGAAGGGATTTAAATGCGATCGAGCCTTTCGGCGTATATACGCCGGAGATCGCGCTGTTGATCGCCGTCTGCACCTGATCGGCCGTTTGCAGACCGGCCACTTTTCCGTCAACATACGCTTTCGTCGTCGCATCGTTATCGTCGGTCGGCGTGGCGACAGCCATACGCGCGTAATACAGAACGCCCCCGCTCACTTCTCCCGAAAAGCGGCCTGCATTCTGCCCCGTGCATTCCAGCGCGATTTGTTTTTTGTGGTCGGAGCTATACGCGGTCACGATCTGGCCGGAAATCATTTGGCCGTCCACTGTGCCGCTGGACGTCACATCCCCCGTCACCGTCAGGTTTCCGCTGACCGTCCCACCGCTCTTGTCCAGTTTTTTGTCCAGCTCTGCTTTGATAGCCTTGTTCTGCACCGGATTTGTGGACGTGTCCGAAACGGAGTCGTCGACGGTCACACCACCGGCCGCAATCTTGCTGTCCACGTAGGCTTTCGTCGTTGCGTCATTGTCACCGGTCGGCGTGCCAACAACGAGACGTGCGTTGCCGCTCTTTCCTGTGCTGCTCGTACTGACGATACTCGCAGCGTTGTCGCCGGACGGCATCAAGCCTATGTGGGCCAAGCTCCCCGCTTCGCGTATGGTTATGCTGCCTTCGGCTTCCACCGTTCCTTCAATAATCACGTTTCCGGCGATCGTGCCGCCGGTCTTGTCCAGCTTGTCGTCCAGCGCCGTCTTGTCGGCCTTGTTGGCAAGCGCCGTCTTGATGATCTGCATCAGCTTGTTCAGGGCATTCTGCCCTGCGTATTTCGTTGCCATAGTCGCCCTCCTAAGCGTTATTCCACATATTGATGATCTCAAGAATTGTGAGCTCTTCATCCTCATCCACGGCACCGACATCCTCCGGCGCCAGCTGCACATTTCCGGCGTTATCCGGCAGCACGCGGTTGACGCTCTGCACTGTGCCTCCGCCGCTCCCACTGCCACCGGACGGCGTACGCCAGCCGGTATCATAGTCGCTGTCGGATAGCTTCGTAAGCGTCTGGCCGGTCTTACCGCCCGGAGGTACACCCGGGCCGGGCGGCCCCGGCGGGCCTTGCAGCAGGATACCGCCGAGCCGAACCGTCAGCGAGAACCGGCCGTTCGCCGGTACGACCGCGGGCATTTACAGCACCTCTTCGCTGATGGCGTCCGCGACCTTCGCTTTCAGCTCGTCGATCACGCCGAGCACCATGCCGCCCGGAAACTGCACACGCACGTCTACGCGGATGGTCTCCCCCTCCGGCAGATCGAACGTCTCTTCCTGCGTTACCGGCACGATGAAGCTGCCAAGCGCGTCGTTGTAGGTGATCTGACCCGGGTACAGCTTGCGAATGGTGTCCCCGACATAGACCTCCACCTGCTCCACGTCATCCGCGTGCAGCGCCGCACCGTTGAGCTGGATTTCCAGTGGAATGCCGTAAGCGTCACCCTGTTTGATTACAACCGCCATATCATCACCCCTCAGCAGAAGTACCAGCCGGACAGAGACGTGATAACGGTGCCACCGGTGCTCACGCTATCCGGATACACGATGCGCAGTCCGCCGCCTTCGTAAAAACATGCACTTGCAAGCGCAAAGCCGCTCGGCCCGGTCATCGACGCCACCTGAACTACGGCCGCGAATCCCGCGTCCTCGCTCGGCAGCTTATCCAACCCGGAAAACGTAAGAATTACGCCGGAATCCACTTCCTGCTGAGACAGCCCGAGCAGTTCGATCTGAAACAGCATCACACCGATAGCCTTCACATACCGGAAGGCGCAAGAGTTTACCGACGCCGTTCCGCCGGATTTCATGAAGGACGGCGTAACAGATATTGCTTCCCCGAGCGCTTTATAGCCTACCTTGTCGTTCGTCACCGCACCGGCGCACAGGGCTCTTTCCGTCACGGACGCATCGCCCATTTTTGCACTATTGATCGTGCGGTCTGCAATTTTTTCGCCCGTCACCGCTTTGCTTGCGATCTTCTGTTCGGTAACGGCATAGTAGCCGATCTTGCTTTCTGTCACGGCTCCATTCGCAAGCTTTTTCTCCGTGACGGCCGCGTCTTTCAGGCGGTTTGTGTCTACTGCTCCCCACTTGATCGCGTCGGTGTCGACTGCGCCGTCTGCAATCTTTTCTGCCGTGATTGCGTCGTCCGCGATTGCAGCCGTACCGACTGCGCCGTCTGCAATCTTTTCTGCCGTGACAGCTCCGTCCGCAATGCCGCCCTGCGACACACCGGCAATCTGTCTCTGCACGTTCTCGATCGCATCCTGCACGTTATCAGCGTTGACCGCGGTCGTCTTTTCAAAGCCGACGTTTCTTGCCGCCGTCGCAAGCCCCAGCTCCTGAATCAATCTCTTGAGTGCTCCCATCACCGTCTTTGCGTCCGCGTCAAACCTGCCCTTGAGTGTTGCCGCCTTCAGCCGCTCGATGCGGTTCGGGTAATTGCTCAGCTTCGATACCGTGCCAAGCTCATCATCAGGAATTGTGAATGCCATTTGCGCCCTCCTTCTTCTCCCGCCCCTTCTCTGGACAGGCCGCATTTCTGCACACGTAAACCGCCGCGCCGTCTTCGCCCCTGCGCAGCAGCATCATTTCAATGCCGCACGTTTTGCACGTCACGTCATCACGCCCCCTTCGTCCTGCGGCGACAGGTAGCTTTCCGGCACAAGGCCACCCGTCTGTGTGAGTCCGCCCTCTGTTGCTGCCTGCTGTGGCGTTTCAAACTGCTGGCGCCAGCCGTCGATGATCTCCTGCTTCTGCGGGATATCCAGCACCTCCAGCTCTGCCGCCAGCACCTTGTAGTTCTGCGCGGTTACGTTCATGGCCGCCAGTCCTTCCAGCGCCTTAAGTGTCGCCTGCTTGCTGTGCACGATTCCGTCGCCTGCCGAAACGATCACGTCCACGCGCGGCCAGTAGTCATACTCTTCGCGCACGATCTGCCCGCTCACGCTGTCCACGATCGCCGGCATCGTCTCCGTGTAGTTTCCGGACAGATAGTCAAAGCTCACATCCGGCTCATCTTTCTTCCTCGATCCGATGTAGATGTGCCGCGTCGTGTCGTAAAACTCCTGCACGCTCCAGTCGATCAGCTCGTACAGCCGCTCGAATCCGGCCGTTCTGTCCGCGGTTTTAATGTTGGCCTGCTCTTCCGCGTCCGAGCGCAGCATGGCCAGCGCTGTAGCCGTCGTCTGCCGCGTCGTCTCCCTGCCCTGGCTGCTGTCAAAGTTTCGGTTCGTGCGCTGGATCTGTTCCGTGATCCATGCCACGCTGTCCGCCGCATTGCGCAGTGGCTGCAGTCCGCCTAGCCGCTGCACGCCGCTCAGCCGCCCATCGCGCACGACGATCTCACCGCCCGGGCGGTTGTCCAGCTCCGATCCATCTGCCAGCGCGTTTTCCTCGCGCACGATCACGTCGTTGGACATCATCGCATCATTGAGCTGCGCCATGGCGAGCTTCCGGTCGCCCATGTCGATCAAATCCATGATCGCAAACAGCTCCGACTTGTTGTAAAACTGGTTCTCGTCCCGGATACGCCAGTAGTGCACGAACGGGAACAGGTGGTTCTGCCGGCAGGTGTTCTCCCAATAATTCGGGATGTACTTCACTTCGTGACCACCCACAATGATGGAACAGGCGACCGCCCCAGCCGGCACGCGCACGCCGTTTTCCTCCGTCTCCTTCGGCTGCTTGAACCAGTGCTCGAGCACCGTCACCGTGTCGTCGTCCTCGTTGATGGAGGTCGACAGATCAAAGAGGTTCAGATCCTGCGCATAGTCGTTTGACAGGATGTGTTCCGGCTCCATGCCCATCTCCTCGATCGCTTTGCCGTACTGCTGCACAAATGCAACCTTGTGCATCCGGTACAAATGGAACACATACTGCCCCGCCTGCAGGCCGCGTTCTCTCGCCGCCGGATCCGGGTAGAGGCTCTCGACCGGCACATCATCCACGCGGATGTCGCCCTCATTGACGCCAGTTACCATCGTCGGATCCCAGAACACTTTCCAGAACGCATCCCCCAGCTTGATCAGCCTGCGCTCGTTCGCCGTGTTTTTGTCCTTCAGCCGGTTGTTGTCGCACACGAACCGCGCCGCGTATTCGCGCTCCTTTGCCTTCTGCGGGTCCATCCCGTCGTCACGCCCACGAAACTCCGGCTCCGGAACCGTCGCGCAGATCTGGCTTTCCACGTGAATGAACGCATCCGGCATCACTGACGGCGCAAACGGCATCTCCGCATCGGCATATGCCTCCTGCGTCTCACCTGTGATGTCGTGGATGAAATTATAGTAGTCGTTGTAGCGCTCCCAATCCCGCTCGGTCGCTCTGCGCGCGCTCTGCGCCTTGCCGAACAGCGCCTGAATGGTCTGCTCCCTGTGCTCCCGGTCAGAATAGTCATAGCCGGTCACTGCCGGCCGCTCCCTGTCTTTCTTCCGTTTCAGCATATCCGCTCCTTATCGCTTTGCAAAATTCCCGGCCACATAGTGCTTCGTAATTGCAAACACGCCGAACCCCTGCTCGTTTTCGTGGTTCACCACGATGATCTGCAGCCGCTTGTACTTTTTCACCTTCGTGTTGAGCATGATGTCCGTCGGCCCGTCGTAGGTCTCGAACGTGAAATCCGTAAAGTCGATATCGTCCCAGTTGAAGATCGACCGATACCCGGATGCCACCAGCTTCTCGGCGTCCTCGTCCTTTACGACGTATACCGTCGCGCTGGTCTTTTGGTGCGGCTTGATCGTCACACTTGCGCCGCGCTTGATCATCGTCTTGAGCACCGTCGCGTCTCCGTCATCGTCCACGCGCGTCGCCCAGATTGCCTCGATTCCCTTGCCGTCGTCCGAGAACCTGCGCATATCGTCCCAGTCGCTCGAGAACCGGCAGATGCGCCCGTCGTCCGTCCCGAAATACAGGTGCTCGTCTGCTCCGTCCTTGCGCACCATCCAGCACACCGCCGGAATACCGTCCCAGTAGTACCCCTCGTAGATGTAGTCGCTGTTGCTCGCCCGGCGGTAGCTGCGCTCTTGCCGGCCGTCGAGCACATATACCACGCCGCCGCCAACGGCCAGCAGAAACATGCCGTTCCACTGCACGGCCGTGCAGTCTGCGAGTCCCCGCTCCTCCGTCAGCATCGCGTTGAGGTACCAGCTCCGGTTTTGCGTCACGCGCCCGGAGGCGTAGTTGCTGCTCACCAGCGCATAGATTCCCGTCCCGCTCACAAACATCGGCTCATCGAGCAGGTTGGCAAAGCACCCCGTGCTCACCGCGCCGACGCCTGCCAGCGCCGCCTGTACGGTAAACACCGCCTTTCCGTCGCCGTCGAGCGTCCCCTTGCGGATCCACACGCTGCTGTCCTGCGCGTTTTCCTCCTTTACGATCCCGAGATATTCGCCGATCCGGCAATAGCCCATGATCCGCACGCCCTCGAGCCCGACAGCACTGTAGCTCAGATCCGGAATATACGTCGGGTCGTTCACGGCGCTCGTCCAGTCCAGGTTCGGGTGCTCCGGGTTGCCGGACAGCACGATGCGGTTCGTCGCGTTGATGCCGTATGCCGTGATGATCGTGCATTTCTTGATTCTGTCGGCATATCCGCTCACGGTGTGCGGGTACTGGATGCGGACGTTGTCCTCCTGTCCGGCCGCCGGCGCTTCCGGCGCCGTGCCAAATGTCACGTTCCCGGCCGTCCGGTCTGCCGTCCAGCCGCTCGTGGTCTCCTCACCGTTGACCCACACACGCACATCGCCCTCGGCGTCGATCACGCCGATCTCGGTATCGACCGCATCTTTGAATTGCAAAACGATGTTCTGGAAATATTATATCCTCCACATACCTGATTTGAAACTAAAATCGTTCGTCAAATTCTTACAGGTTTTTATCATGACAAATCCTTTTCTTACAGTGCTTTTACCATCTCTTTCACGAGATTCGCACAGTGACGTGCCGCCGCTTTTTCAAATGTCGGATAATCCATGGTTGCACTGTTATCCGCTTTATCAGAAATGGCACGCAGAACAACAAACGGAACATGGTTTAAGTAGGCCGCCTGAGCGATAGCTGCTCCTTCCATCTCAGTACAGCTTCCTGCAAATTCACGGATCAGTTCATCCTTCACTTCACTGCTTGCCACAAACTGGTCACCGCTGACCACTCTTCCTTCAAACACCTGAATATCCGGGTTCGCTTTCTTACAGCATTCTACAGCTACTTTACGGAGTGTCTCATCTGCTTTAAAAGAAAATACATTCATCTGTGGAATCTGGCCCTTCGGATAACCAAATTCTCTGGCATCCATATCATGCTGCAAAGCATCGGTAGACGCAACGATATCACCGATGTTGATCTCAGCTTTCAGGGATCCGGCGATTCCGGTATTGATCACCGCTTCTACCTGAAAATCATCCACCAGGATCTGTGTGCAGACAGCTGCATTTACCTTAC